>B570J14230_10000323_pt1 | contig 18582 bp, 15 predicted proteins | sample LakMenepilimnion_3_FD_14230 | JGI IMG/M metagenome (IMG submission 14230) | reverse complement strand
CACCTGTTGTCGCTGCACCTGTTGTCGCTGCACCTACGCCTTCGACTCCGACTCCCGCGCAAGCGCAAGTTAAACCAGCACCTGTATTAACCACACCGAGCGCTGCAACTATGGAACCACTTCGCGGCGTTGCTGGTCGTGTAGTCGCATCAATGGAAGCATCACTTTCAGTTCCAACTGCGACAAGTGTTCGTGCGATTCCTGCAAAGTTGATGATTGATAACCGCACCGTGATTACAAATCACTTAAAGCGCACACGTGGTGGAAAAGTTTCATTCACTCACATCATCGCTTATGCAATGATCAAAGCGATGCGTTCAATGCCAGAGATGAATGTTTTCTATGGCGAATTAGATGGCAAACCTGCACTGGGTCGTCCAGAACATATCAACTTGGGAATTGCTATTGATTTAGCCAAGGCAGATGGCAGTCGCCAATTATTGGTTCCATCAATTAAGGGTTGTGAAGGCTTAGATTTCGGACAGTTCTGGGTTGCTTACGAAGAGATTGTTAAGAAAGCTCGCGCTGGAACGCTCACCGTTGAAGACCACTCCGGTGCAACTGTTTCGCTAACTAATCCAGGAACTATTGGCACAGTCCACTCTGTTCCACGTTTGGTGCAAGGACAAGGGCTAATCGTTGGCGTTGGTGCAATGGATTATCCAGCTGAATTCCAAGGTGCAAGTGAAGAAACTTTGGCAAGAATGGCAATCAGCAAAGTAATAACACTTACAAGTACTTATGATCACCGCGTAATTCAGGGTGCGCAATCAGGAGATTTCTTACGCCGCATCCACGAAATTCTGCTCGGTGCTGATGGTTTCTATGATGAAATTTTTGCTGCGCTTCGTATTCCATATGAGCCAATCCGCTGGGCATCTGACTTTGAATTCTCGAAAGATGAAGAGATAAATAAGACCGCACGCGTTCAACAACTTATTCAGGCATACCGCACCTACGGCCATTTAATGGCCGATACCGATCCATTGGAATACGCACAACGTTCACATCCAGATCTCGATGTTGTTACCCACGGACTTACTTTGTGGGATCTCGATCGCGAGTTTGCAACTGGTGGATTCGGCGGCGCGAAGTTTATGAAACTCCGCCAGATTCTTGGAATTCTGCGCGACTCCTACTGTCGTTCGGTTGGCGTTGAATATATGTATATCTCAAGCCCGGAAGAACGTAAGTGGATTCAAGAGCGCGTTGAAGTCGGCTTTACAAAGCCAGAACGTGAAGAACAACTTCATATCTTGCAGAAGTTAAGCGATGCTGAAGCTTTCGAATCTTTCTTGCAGACAAAGTTTGTCGGGCAAAAGCGCTTCTCCCTTGAAGGTGGCGAATCAGTTATTCCACTTCTTGATGCCGTCATTTCAGCTGCTGCCGAGAAGAAGTTAGATGAAGTTTGTATCGGTATGCCACACCGTGGTCGCTTAAATGTCTTGGCAAATATTGCAGGAAAGTCTTACGGACAGATCTTCCAAGAGTTCCAGGGTCATTACAAAGAGAATGAAGTGCACGGCTCTGGCGATGTGAAATATCACTTAGGTACAGAAGGCATATTCACCGCAGAATCGGGTGCACAAACCAAGATTTATTTAGCAGCAAATCCATCGCACCTTGAAGCAGTAAACCCAGTGCTTGAAGGCATTGTTCGCGCCAAGCAAGATCGCTTAAATGTAAAAGATTTATTCTCGGTTCTGCCAATTCTCTTGCACGGCGATGCCTCTTTTGCAGGTCAAGGAGTGAACTTTGAAGTTCTACAACTTTCAAAACTTCGCGGCTATCGCACAGGTGGAACAGTTCACATTGTTGTAAATAACCAAGTTGGATTTACGACCGCACCACACGCATCACGCTCTTCACGATATTCAACCGATGTTGCCAAAACAATTGAGGCGCCGGTCTTCCACGTAAATGGTGATGATCCTGAAGCTTGCGTGCGCGTGGCTCGTCTCGCTTTCGAGTATCGCCAAGTCTTTAATAAGGATGTAGTTATCGACATGGTTTGCTACCGACGTCGTGGACACAATGAAGGCGATGAACCAAGTTTCACCCAGCCACTTATGTACAAGTTAATTGATGCAAAGCGCTCAACTCGCACCTTGTATACAGAGTCTCTAATTGGTCGTGGCGACATCACACCTGAAGAAGCTGAAAAGTTAGCCCGTGATTACCAAGTCCAACTTGAAGAAGTTTATGCATCCGTTGCAAATTACGAAGAAGAGCACGATCCAAATTTCCAGCCTCCAGCTGTCCCGAACGCCGAAGATGTTCCAACCTTTATCTCCGAGCCGTTAATTCGCGAAATTGCTGCAACCCAAATTGCTATTCCAGAAGGCTTCCACGTGCATCCAAAGTTGTTGCCACAGCTGCAAAAGCGTGCTGAATCAATTAACGATGGAACCATCGACTGGTCTACCGGTGAAATGCTTGCCTTTGGTTCACTTCTAAAAGAGGGTCGCCCAATTCGTTTAGCTGGCCAAGATTCACGTCGTGGAACATTTAGTAATCGCCACGCAGTAATCGTTGATAAAGAAAATGGCTCTGATTGGACGCCGCTAAGTTCTTTGGTCGCAGATCAAAGTCAGTTCTTTGTAATTGATTCACTTCTTTCAGAATACGCAGCTATGGGCTTTGAATATGGATATTCAGTAGCTCGACCAGAAGCGCTGGTTTTATGGGAAGGTCAGTTCGGAGATTTCGCAAACGGTGCTCAAACCATCATCGATGAATTCATCTCATCAGCACTTCAAAAATGGGGCGAGCGATCATCGGTTGTATTGCTCTTGCCACATGGTTACGAAGGCCAAGGCCCTGATCACTCATCAGCGCGTATCGAACGCTTCTTATCTCTCGCAGCAGAGAAGAATATGACGATCGCACAACCTTCAACACCAGCGTCTTACTTCCACTTACTACGTTTCCACGCTGCTAATCCAAAGCGCCGTCCAATGGTTGTCTTCACGCCGAAGTCTATGCTCCGCCTTCGTGCTGCAGCTTCTTCAATTAGCGATTTCACATCAGGAACATTCTTGCCAGTAATCGGTGATACAACAGTTACTAACGCATCACGATTAATTTACTGCTCAGGAAAGATTTATCACGATCTCGTTGCAGAACGTGCCCGCTTAAATGACACCACTACAGCAATTGTTCGCGTCGAACGTTTATATCCACTTCCAGTTGCACAAATGGAAGTCGAAGCTAAGAAGCATCCAAATGCGAATTTGCTCTGGGTTCAAGATGAACCAGCTAACCAAGGTCCGTGGCCACACATTGCACTCAGTACCACCGAAGTGATTGGTGGAACCGCAGTCGATGCTCGAGTTCTTCGCCGCATTTCACGTCGCGCTTCAGCATCTCCTGCAACTGGTAATCACCACTTGCACGAGGAAGAGGCAAAGGCTCTGATGTATGAAGCGTTTACTCGCTAACTCTTTTTGATTCTAGTAATTACTTTGCCAACTATTTCATCTTTACTTAGGTAACCCCAGGTACGAGAATCAGTACCCGAATCGTTATCGCTGCGCACAAAATAACTTTCCTGACCCGCGCTCTTTCTTTGAATCTCACTAACTCTTTTAATGTAAAAGATCCCGGGTTGCTGCTCGCGCTCGATTACGACAACATCGCCCAACCTAAGGAACGGGTGCTTCTTACCGAAAAAACCGTAGCGAATGAGTAGCCAATCCTGTGGGTTATATGTCGGCTGCATAGAGGTGCCTTCAACGATCACCCGCCCGAAGATGCTAAAGACGCTCATGGACGGTAGTCTCACACATACAGGTTTTGAAATAAAGAAAAGAAAAAGGGAGAGAAAATGAAGAAGTTCTTCACACCGAAGGTAACCGTACACGCACACTGCGATCTGCCATGTGGAGTTTACGATCCAGCACAAGCCAAAATAGAAGCGCAATCTGTAAAAGCGTGTATGGAAAAGTATGCAGCTAACCCAGATGTAGATTTCCGCGCACGTTCAGTTGCAATTAAAGAAGAGCGCTCACATCAAGTTAAGGAGCACCTCTGGGTTCTCTGGACAGATTATTTCAAAGCTCCACACTTTGAGGCCTACCCACAACTTCACTCACTCTTCAATGAGGCGACAAAGTTAGCTGGCGCAGCTGGTACAAAGGGAACACAAGATGTGGCAGTTGCAGATAAGTTGATCGCAAAGATCGATGAAATCGCTGAAATCTTCTGGGCCACCAAGAAAGCTTAATTATCTGAGCTATTAATTAAAGATTGAGCGGCGGTGCGCGCGAGGAAAGATACTCGCTCGACCGCCGTTCTTTCTATTCTGGAGTAAGCGATATGACGTTCGCCGTCATAAACATCGCATTCAAAGATCATCGTGCGATCCACGACTTCGATGCATCGCGCTGTGGCACGCACTTCGGTTCCGATTCCGACTGAATCAATAAGTGAAATATCGAATTTATCAACAATAGTTGTTTCGCCATTTTCTAATAATTCAACTAGCGCTGCCACGCAAGCACTCTCCATCACGCTCATAAAGTGACCTGGAGCTAATATCGGTAAGTCAGAAATTCCCATCGCCAAACAAGTATCTCCAGGACGAACTGTCATTACCGAAAATCCAACGGCGCCAACAATTTCTTCAGCGGGCTTCATAAATTAACGTTTACTTTTCTTCATCAAGAAAATGTTGAACATGTGTCTGTTCAATCTGGATTTCGCTGTGCTCGACATTTCCAAACTCATCAATTTCAATTGAGATTTCCGTCATGCTGAACTGGGTGACAACTTCTGTAACTCCAGATCCAGTAACCTGCCGCAAGAGCGCTTCATGAATACTGTGCTGAAGATCTGCCGGAGCTTTCTCATCACAAGTACGGCGCAGAACTTCTTGCAACAAAGAATGCATCTCTTGCTCGTGCGCTACTTCAGATCGGCAGGCCAGGCAAGAATCCAGGTGAGATGCAATCGCTTGCGGGTTGCGCGCTTCTTCAACTGCGCCTTCAATAATAAAGACAACAGAGGAAAGAACTTCAAAACAAGGAATCTCTTCGATATAGCTCATGGTTTCTCTCCCTTCGCCTTTTTCGGTTCAGTGGAGTAACCAAGTTCTTTGGCGTAATCAGCAAGCTTTTCGCGTAAGAGTTTGCGTCCGCGGTGCAGTCGCGACATAACGGTTCCGGCAGGCACTTCTACGATGTCAGCGATCTCTTTATATGAAAAACCTTCAACATCGGCTAAGTAAACTGCGATGCGAAACTCTTCAGGGATTTCTTGTAGGGCGCGTTTGATATCGCTATCTGGCAAATTCTCAAGAGCTTCGACTTCTGCCGATTTTCCTAAATCACTTGTGTGTGATTGCGCTTCGGCTAACTGCCAATCTTCAAGCTCACCTGATGCCAACTGTGGGCGGCGTTGATCTTTACGATAAGTATTTATAAAGGTAGTTGTGAGAACGCGATATAGCCAGGCGCGAAGATTTGTACCCTCTTCAAATTGATGGAAAGAGTTAAATGCCTTTAGGTAAGTGTCCTGCACTAAGTCGCGCGCATCTTCAGGATTCTTGGTGTAACGAAGCGCTGCTGCATACAACTGGTCCATAAACACAAGAGCATCGCGCTCGAACCGATCGTTGCGATCAGTAGCGCTTTCTAGAACTAAATCTTTCGATGCCATCTCTTAAACACTATCCCAAAGCGCTGGCAAACGCCCACTTAAGGCGGTTCAAAAGAGGGTCTGCGCTTCACCGAGTTCAAAGGGTGCGATCAAATCGGGACCATTGTTAGCGACCAGGTTTACCCGTGGCGCAACCGGTCTGGTTGCGAGACCTTTAGCGGGATCTGAAAGATCCATAAGTGAAATCAAAGTATCAATTTCGCGATTCTTTGGATCGAGCCAAGTTTCCCAACGATCTTCCGGCATAAAAACTGGCATCCGGCTATGAATTGTTGCTAGCTCTCCAACTGCTTCGCGCGTGATGATCGCAGCGCTCTGAATTTCTGCGCCACTTTCGCTCTTCCACGTACTCCAAATTCCAGCAATTGATAAAGATCTATTCTCATCTTTCGAGCAAATGTAGAAAGGTTGTTTCGGTGGATATTTCCCTAGCGATGTCGCCCATTCGTAATATCCGGTTGCCGGTATCAAACACCGCGTTGTTCGAAAAGCTTGACGAAATGTTGGCTTTTCATGGATAGATTCACTGCGCGCATTTATTGCATGTGATTGCGAGTTACGAGCCTCGGTGAAGTTCTTATGCCAAGGTGCGATTAGCCCCCACGATGCTGAATCTAAAACTCGTCCACTTTGGTTTTCGCGAATAATGTAAATCTCATTTGTAGGCGCGATATTCCAATTTAGCGGCAGTGATTTATCAACGAGTGATCCATCGAGATCAAACCTTTCGATGATCTCGTCCATCCCCTGCGCTTGGGCATAACGTCCGCACATAGGTAGAGAGTAGACTGCCGCTTATGCTCTGGCCCGCTCCATTTCGTGGACGCAACTCAGTCAGCGCGCGAGTAATAATTCCGGGGTCAAAATCGGTTACTAATCGCGCGCTAATTCTCGCTGCCCAGGCAGGCGCACCATCGATTTTGAAGCGTCCCCTTATTTCACGCGATAGCGAGTTAATGGTTGCCGGTCTTAAAGCGATGGGCGTTGGAATATCCGAATTCGAAGTTGCTGGAGATCTTGCTTGGAAAGTAACTCCAGCAAAGTTACAGGGACCAGCAAAAGTAGATGTTGGAAATGCCGGAACTGTGATGCGCTTTCTTCCGCCACTTTCTGCGCTTGCAACAGGTGATATTTCATTCGATGGCGATCCACGATCTTACGAGCGTCCCCTTGGACCGGTCATCGCCGCGCTGGAAGAACTCGGAATTGAGATTGAACACGGCGGGCGTTATTCATTGCCAATGGTCGTAAAAAGTAAAGGCGCGATACCAGGCGGCTCGCTAACTATTGATGCAAGTGCATCTAGCCAATTTTTATCTGCACTACTTTTAATTGGACCAAGTACTACTAATGGAATCACTGCAACGCATAAAGGAGGGGTGCTTCCATCTATGCCGCACATTGATATGACAGTTCAGATGTTGCGCGACTTCGGTGCGCAGGTCAGCGTAGATAAGGACGCGCAAAGTTGGAGCGTTGCCGCCGGAAAATTAAGCGGTGTTGATTTAGTCATTGAACCTGATCTTTCCAACGCGGCACCTTTCTTATCAATTGCAATGGTCTGCGGTGGCTCTATAACTATTGCGGATTGGCCGAAAGAAACTACTCAGCCCGGAGATCAACTACGCGAGATAGTCACACAAATGGGTGCGCAAGTATCGTTTTCTTCAGAAGGTTTAACAGTTACTGGCACCGATGCTATTCACGGAATTGATATTGATTTGCACGATGTTGGTGAGTTAACTCCGGCGATCGCAGCACTTGCCGTACTTGCCGATTCACCATCACATTTGCGCGGAATTGGCCATTTGCGTTTACACGAAACCGATCGCTTAGCCGCGCTAACCCGCGAGATTAACTCACTTGGCGGCCATGTCGTTGAAGATCAAACTTCACTTCGGATTACTCCAGCAGGTAAATTTGGGGAAGGCTTGCACGCTGGAACTTTTCATACCTACGATGATCATCGTTTAGCTACTGCAGGTGCGGTAATTGGCTTAGTTGTTCCAGGCATTGAAATTGAAAATGTTGCGACAACTCGCAAAACGCTTCCGGACTTTCCTGGCCTTTGGCAGAGTTTGATCTCATGACGCCTCGCGAATTTGACGAGTCGGACGCTCGTATTCGCCCCGGACGCCGCACGCGCCCGCGCAGTAAAGATCGCCCTTCACATTCTGATGCGATCCAAGCACTCGTAACAACTGTAGATCGCGGTCGCACAACCTGCATTACTAATGACGGAATTATTGTCACAGCCATGAAGGCCCGCGAAATGGGACCAAAATCTGTAGTAGTCGGAGATTTAGTTAATTTAGTTGGAGATGTTTCTGGNGCAGAAGGATCGCTGGCACGAATAGTTTCGATTGAAGCGCGTCGCAACAGTTTGAGTCGCACTGTAGATGATGCGGCAAAGATGGAGCGCACCATTGTCGCAAATATTGATCAACTAGTAATTGTTGTTGCCGCAGCCAATCCAGAACCACGGCGCGGATTAATTGATCGATTCTTGGTCTGTGCGTTTCACGAAAATATCAAACCAATTCTCTTGGTAACTAAGACAGATGTTGCTGCGGTACCAGATTTTCTCCACGAATACGAAACGCTCGGTGTAGAGATTGCAACAGCTGCGATCAAGTCGGATTCGCGAGAAGCAGACCTGGCAAATCTATTTCAGATGCTAAATGGTAAAACTTCAGTACTTGTTGGGCACTCAGGAGTAGGTAAATCAACGCTAATTAATGCACTGGTTCCGCATGCTGATCGCCTAACTGGTGATGTGAATGATGTGACCGGCCGCGGCCGGCATACATCGTCGAGCGCTATCGCGCTCCCCTTGGCTACTGATCTATCACCGGCGCAAGGTTGGATTATTGATACACCAGGAATTCGCGCATTTGGTCTGGCACATTTAGATTCCAATCGTATTGTTGCTGCATTTGAAGATCTTTATGAAGTTACACAAAGTTGCATGCCCAATTGCTCTCACCATGAAGTGGGCTGCCAATTAAATGAATGGGCGGCGCCAAAAGGTGTTGTAAATAACGAGAGAAGTGCACGCGTAGCAAGCCTGCGCTCACTTTTAGAACTTAAAGATTCAAACCCGCCCGCGCTAGACTGAGAACATGTCTTTTACGCGGGGCAATGATCTAGCGCTTGCAATGCGCCTTGCTGATGCCGCTGATTCAATTACCTTAACTCGCTATCAATCTCTTGATTTACAAGTCACAACTAAGCCAGATAACACTCCAGTTACGGATGCAGATAAGGCATCTGAAGAAGCGATCCGTGCCTTACTTAAGAGCCACCGCCCCGAGGATGGAATTGTCGGTGAAGAGTTTGGGACAGATGGCGTTGGGGCAAATAGATATTGGGTAATTGATCCAATTGATGGCACTAAAAACTTTCTACGAGGTGTACCAACTTGGGCAACGCTAATTGGGCTAATCGAAAAACAGAGTGATGGCTCTGAAGTTGTTGTTGTCGGTGTAGTTAGCGCTCCGGCTCTCTTTCGTCGCTGGTATGCCAGCGAAGGAAATGGCGCTTATGTAATGGTTAATAAGTCCGCGCCAAAGAAAATTTCTGTCTCGCAAGTCTCTGAAATTAAAGATGCCTCCATTTCATACTCTGATTTCAATGGTTGGGGCGAGCGACTTGCTCCATTTCAGGATTTACTAAAAAGCGCTTGGCGCACCCGTGGCATTGGTGATTTCTGGTCACATATGTTGGTGGCAGAAGGCGCGGTGGATGTAGCGGCCGAGCCAACTCTTGCTATTTGGGATATGGCCGCGCTCGACATAATTGTTCGCGAAGCAGGCGGTAGATTTACCAACGTTGCAGGCGTGGATGGCAGTCTAGGTGGCAGCGGACTTTCAACTAATTCACTCATTCACCGAGAGATTGTAGAAAAGCTAAATGGTCGTTGAAGATATAAAGATCGAGCTCTCTCGTCCGCCAAGTGCTGAGCCAGAAAAGCCCGGTAAAGCAATTGACTTAAGCAAAACATCTTTAAGCCCGCGAACTTTTTCAGTGACCGGAATGACCTGCTCCTCTTGCGTTAACACCGTGGAGAAATCTCTCAATGCAATCAGCGGAGTAAGTGCGAGCGTTAACTTTGCAACTGAGACTGTTCATATTTTGGCTCCAGCAGAAGTCAAGAGCAGCGAGTTAATTAAGAAGATTAAGGGCGCTGGTTACAGCGCCACCCTTATTGAAAATGGCGCAACTCCCGCGCTGCACAATAAGAAATCAGGAATCGCACTCTTCTTTGCAGTTTTATTCGCAGTCCCAACTATTGCAATGTCAATGGTTCATCAATGGCATGCCCAATTAGATGAACAGATTCTCAGCGTTCTTAGCTCACTAAATATTCTTCCACCTCTTTATTCGCCAACAGCTTGGCTGGCAATTGGACTTACTACTCCACTGATCTTGATTGTTGCATTTCCAATTCATCGCGCTGCCCTTCGCAACTTATTGCATCCAACAATGGATTCACTTATTTCCCTAGGTTCGCTAACTGCCTTTGGCTGGTCTATTTACGCTAACGCAACCGGCACCGGTGATGTTTACACAGAGGTTGCTGCGGGGGTTTTGCTCTTTGTAATTCTGGGCCGACATCTTGAATCACGCGCAAAGCGTCGTGCCAGCACCGCGCTATCTACTCTGCTCTCTTTGGGTGCGAAAGAAGTAACAGTCCTACGCAATGGACTAGAAGTGATTATTCCTATCTCAGAACTTGCTATCGGCGATGACTTCATTGTTAAACCGGGAGCCCGCGTTGCAACTGATGGATTGGTGATTTCAGGAACGTCATCGGTTAACAACTCAATGTTAACTGGAGAATCTGTACCAATTGAAGTCTCCCCTGGCTCGCGCGTAATCGGGGCTTCGCTTAATAACAATGGGCGAATAATTGTTAGAGCAACGCGCATTGGCAGTGATACTGAACTAGCACGCATCACTGCAATGGTGGTTCAAGCACAGGGAGAAAAAGCCCCGATCCAAAGAGTTGCAGATCAGATTGCTGCAGTCTTTGTTCCAATTGTCACCTTGCTGGCAATCGCAACTTTCTTTGCTTGGTATTACTTAGGAAATGATGGTGCTGGGTCTTCCTTGGCGCAATCGATTCAGATCGCAATTACCGTTCTTGTAATCGCCTGCCCTTGCGCACTTGGCTTAGCCACTCCAGTTGCTCTATTAGTTGCATCAGGGCGTGGCGCATCTCGTGGAATCGTCTTACGCCAACCGCGCGTACTGGAACTTGCTCGTAAAGTAGATGTTGTCGTCCTTGATAAGACTGGAACTCTCACCACGGGTGTTATGAAAGTTCACGATGCAACAATTCCAACTAGCGCACATAAAGTATTGGGTTCTACTTACGCAAGCGTGTTAAATGAGAAAACGATTTTATCTTCTGCACTTTCTTTGGAGCTAGCAAATGACCATCCAGTCGGTCAGGCGATTGTTTCGCATGCCCTAGCAAGTGGCGCTACCCGCCACGAAGTCGTGGAGTTCACACAAACACCTGGTGCAGGAGTTGCCGGTCGCGTTCTGCTCGGATCTATTTCACCTGTTGTTCTTATTGGAACACCGAAAGCAATTGCGCATAGCGCAACAACCTTTGATCCAGCGATCGCAGAAGCAATAGCGCGCGGTGAGGAATCAGGCCTATCTGTTGCTGTTCTTGCTTGGGATGGAGTCGCAATTGCAGTCTTTGCAGTCGGCGACCAAGTCAAATCTGATGCAGCCGCAACAATTGCTGCTTTAATTGAAAACGGTGCAACACCATGGTTGGTAACCGGCGATAACGAAGAGAGTGCGGGCGCAATCGCACGTTTGGTTGGAATAAAAGGTGAGAATGTAATTGCTCGAGCTCTTCCAGATGAAAAGTTAGCGCGAGTGACTGCGCTAAAGGAGGCGGGCCACACTGTTTTGATGATTGGCGATGGCATAAATGATGCCGCTGCACTTGCTGCCGCAGATTTGAGTATGGCGATGGGAACGGGTACAGATACAGCGATATCAACCGCGGATATTACGCTGATGCGCCCAGAACTTATGAGCGTTGTTGACGCACTTAGACTTTCAAAGCGCACCTTGCGAACCATTAAATCAAATTTAGCTTGGGCATTTGCCTATAACGTGATTGGAATACCTATCGCAGCCGCAGGATTGTTAACACCGATGTATGCCGCAGGCGCAATGGCTATTAGCTCGTTATTTGTGGTTACAAACTCTTTAAGAATTAGGTAGTACTACTTGAGTCTGAAGCTGGGATACTTATCTGTGACTAGCAAGAGCATGTAACCCTGTACACGGTTCCAGTATGCGATTGTTCCAAAGACAATCTCACCGGCCCAACGAGGATACTTTCCAGTTATTGATGTTTGCACCCAAGCAATTACTGTCACAAATAATGAAATAATTATGTAGATAATTCCGACGATGTAATGTGGGATAGCCAAGATCCACTTAACTAGCGGAAGCCAACGGTTTAATTCTTTTCCACCGTCTACATCAGGAAATACAACTGAAACTTTTGAGCTTGCTTCAATTGAAGGGTACTTATCATTTAAAATCAAGAGATAAGCCGCCAAGCGAGTTGAAAGTTCGATTAGGGCGTGATTAAAAGTTAAAACATAGCTTGGGTATTTTCCGCGAAAAAGCAGCGCCAAAATAGTTGGCAGAACAATCAACCCGGCGGTACCAGCTGCCCAGCTCTCGCTTTCACTGAAGGATGACTGCGCAAAAGTTGCCACAAAAATTATTACCGGAAAGGCGAGAATGCCACGCCAAAAAACCGTGGTGCGATTGCGATCTTTATGCTTGATATTGATCTCTGTTTTAACGTGCTTACTCATATCAATACCTATTTCTAGTAGCGGGGGCAGGATTTGAACCTACGACCTCTGGGTTATGAGCCCAGCGAGCTACCGAGCTGCTCCACCCCGCGTCGGAAGTGTCAGTCTAAAGGGTGGGCAAGTAATAGCCAAATCCGCCTATTTAGCGAATGAAAATTACTTACGACCTTCTGCAGCAATAGCGGCAGCAAGTGCAGCCTTTAGGCGATCTTGCGCACGTCCATACGCTGCAAAATCTCCCTTAGCAAGTGCTGCATTTCCATCAGCAATTGCTTGCTTTGCGCTTTGCAGCGCAGACTTCAAATCTGCGGATGCATTATCGGTCGTTGATGTAGTTGGAGTACCTGAAGATGAAGTTCCGGAGTTTCCACCGAATACTTGATCAAGTGCACCCTTTAGCGAACTATCGAAACCGATTACATCACCAAATGAGACGAGCACTTTCTGCAGAAGTGGATAAGCCGCAGTGTTAGCAGTTGCTCTCACATATACCGGTTGTACATAAAGCAGACCGCCACCAACTGGAAGCGTCAGCAAGTTACCTAGTACTACATCTGAACCACCTTGGCGAAGCAAGGAGAGCGAGTTAGCAACTTCTGGTTTCGCTTCAAAGTTAGATGCAACTTGTGAAGGTCCGGCAACGTTTGTACTTCGAGGAAGTTGCAGTACCGTAATTTTTCCGTAATTCGGACCGTTATTTGAATCAACAACTGCAAATGCAGATAAGTTTTCACGACCGCCACGTGGAACAAATGGTGTAGTCAAAGTAAATGTCGGCTTATCTGAACCTGGCATTTCTAGCGTCATGTAATAAGGAGGTTGCGCTCCTGCATTGGCACCGAATGTTGAAGGATCGCGAGGCACGCGCCAGAAATCTTGTCCGCCATAGAAAGCTGAAGCAGTCTGCACGTGGTACGAGCTAAGCACATCGCGTTGTACACGGAAGAGATCTTCTGGGTAACGAATATGCTCAAGAAGTTGAGGCGACATCTTGCTCTTTGGCGTAACAGTATTTGGGAAGGCTTTCATCCAAGTCTTCAGTACTGGATCCTTCTCATCCCACTGGTAGAGAACAACTGTTCCGTCATAGGCGTCAACAGTCGCTTTTACAGAGTTTCGGATGTAGTTGATATTTCTATTTGTCTGAGCGGTTATCGCGGCAGAGTTGGTAGTTAGCGCATCTGTCGTTGCGGTGCTCAGTGATGTTGTCTGTGAATATGGATATCCCGCACTCGTTGTGTACCCATCGATGATCCATTGAATCTTGCCATCAACAATTGCTGGGTATGGATCTCCATCTAGGGTTAGCCAAGGTGCGACCTTGGCTACGCGCTCACGAGGTGAACGGTTGTAGAGAATCTTTGATTCCGAGTTGATCAAATTTGAAAGAACAATGCGTTGTTCTTGATATTGAATAGCGAAGAGCAACTTCTTAAATAAGCCACCCATTGGTACGCCACCATCACCGGTGTAGGTGTAATTCTTCTGACCATTTTCTGATGCATCATCTGGATAGTCGAATTCAACTGGCGTATCAGTCTTAGGTCCGCCGATGATTGAATAATCAGGAACGTTCTCACCGAAGTAGATACGTGGTTGGAATTTTCCAAGTCCTGTTGTTGGTGGCAAATCTCCAACCAAGAAGGTTGGCTTGCCATCGGAGTCAACGCTATTTCCAAATGCGGAAACAAAACCAAAACCATGTGTGTACACCAAGTGGTCGTTAATCCAGTTACGACTTGGGTTGCCATCGATATTTAGTTCGCGAACTGCTACAACCACATCGCGCTGCACGCCATTTACCGTGTAGCGATCAATATCTAAAGATTCTGGGAATGTGTAGTAAGGCTTGATTTGTTGCAACTGACGGAAAGTTGCAGATAGAACGTTTGGATCCATCAAGCGAATATTTGCAATTGTTGCAGCATCGTTTGCTAATTGGCCAGAGTTNGTAGAAACCGTGGCTTGATAGTCCTTCATCTCGACATCGGCAATACCATACGCATCGCGCGTTGACTCGATATTTCGCTGAATATAAGGGGCTTCTTTAGATGATTCAGAGGGCTTTACCTGGAACTGTTGAATCGCACCAGGGTAAACACCTGCGATCAGCACAGATGCTCCAACCATCAAAGCGGTTCCGGCGGCAGGCAAGACCAAAGATTTACGGACAATATTTGCAAAGAAGAGCAATGAACAGATAACCGCGATTGCAGCCAAGATTGATTTCGCAGGCAAAGTTGCATTTACATCCGTGTAGGTGAGACCAGTAATCAATCTGCTTTCTTTAAGTGCGAGGGCGTAACGATCGAACCAATATGCAACGGCCTTAACTAGAACGATTAGCCCAAGAAGAATAGAGAGCTGAACGCGCGCGGCAACGGATATCCGATCAGTGCGTAGCTGTGGACGAATTCCACCATAAATGTAATGAACTGCAACGCTTGCAAGGGTTGCCAGGATTAAAGTTGAGATTGCCCAACCAATAAGTGTTTGTAGGAATGGCAAACGGAAGGCAAAGAATGAGATATCCATTCCGAATTGCGGATCTTTAATCCCGAAATCTGTAGAGTTTCTAAATTGCAACCAAGAGCCCCAGAGTTGAACACCGCTGGTTCCGCCAAAGTAGAACAGAACTAGCGCAATTCCAGGGAAAACTAATTTACGGATTGGATCAATCGTGGCGCGATAACGTTCTAGGTTATCGGATTCCATCGCCATTGAAACATCGAAGGGGCGACGACGGTAAGCAATATAAACATTTGCGGAAATAATTAGCGATGTGACCAAGCCGGCAACGATAAAGAGAGCAATTTTTGTCGTAAGCACAGTTGACCAAACACCAGTGAAACCAACTGATTGAAACCAGAGCCAATCAACATAGACACCGCTGAGCGCAACCACACCTCCAGCGATAACCGCCAAAACAATAAAGGTGAGGGCTAGTGGACTTGGTTTCTTCATCATGCTCCTAAGTTAGCGCAACTGCGCGGGGTGGCCGAATCAAGAGCGGTTAGCGCCTCTTTCAAAGTGCTCACCGCCGCTACTTTTATACCTTTTGGAATAGTTACAAGACCAGGTGCGAGGTCTTGGCAATTACTTGTCGGGACCAGAATCAAAGTAGCACCTGCCTTTTCCGCGGCCAGGATCTTTTCTGCAACTCCACCAATCCCACCCACATTTCCCTCTGAATCAATAGTCCCTGTCGATGCAACGCTACGACCCAGCAAAATATTCTCGGGGGTGAGAAGTTCCACAATGCCTAGGGCAAATGCCAAGCCACCGCTCGGGCCGCCGGTCTTTGCCAGCGAGATCGAAATATCACTTGGCTTAATCGCGCCGGCATTTAGATTCGGGTAGCTGTTATCTAAATAACTGAGGGCGGCGACTTTGGCACTCAGTTGCGAATCAACCATCTGGGTTTTGGCGGCAGCTTTCTCTGTTTTTGCGTTAACCCCATCTCGATAAAAAAGTGAGCGCGGCATAACTGAGAAATCGCTTCTGCCCCACGAGTAGATCAATTCAGCCCCAGTTACATATGCATCGGGGTTGGTGATCAAAATTGATAAGAGATAAATGTGGCCATCTGCTTTATAGAACTTCAATGCAGGTGCTGCTGTTTTCGACGGGGTGATTATTTTGTCAACAACATCTTGAGCATTGCCTGGTGTCAGTACAACAAATGGAAGTGGCGCGAAAAGGGCAAGGCCAAAAAATAAGGTAAGGGTTGCGGTGACTAAGCGAGGAAGGCGATTATGGAGCATCGCTCGCTTTAGCTTCGCCCGGAATGACCACATCTTCGGTCGCCTCATCATCACCGGCAATAGTTATCTCAGCATCACGGAAAGAATCCTGGAATCGCTGAAATTGAGTGACCGAGCGAGTTGTTTCAGATTCAAACTTTGATTTAAATTGAGTAACCCACAGAACATAGCCAAGCGCGCCTAATAGCCCGGTCAATGGGACAACCCACCAGATTAGAGCCGCAAATGCGTTGGACATGTTAGGTAGCCTATCTCTTGTGGGAAGAAATCTCGCATCGGTGGTGTTTTAAAGGATTAGCAAGCATTTAAATACGAATTAGAGATTGGGGTCACCTTATGGCTGGTTTTGGCTTTATCCCTAATGACCCTAATGACCCAAATGAATCTGGCGATTCTAACGATCCAGAAAATAACCGTCCTGATTTTGAGGCGATGTTACGCCAAATGCAAGAACAGATGAGAGCGCAATTTGAGCAACTCGGAATAAACCCGGTTGGTTTTGTAAATCCATTCACAACACTTTTCTCAGATACTGCACAGGGTGGCAAGAGTAAAGATGGAAAAGAAGAAGTACTTTCGATTTCTGCAGCTCGCGAGACCGCCAAAAAATTTGTAACTGCGCAAGGGCTAAAACCAATTGGTGCAAAAGAGTTAGCAGTGGTCGCCAGCGCATTTGAAATTTCTGAGATTTGGTTAGATGAAGCGCTCTCTTTCCCAGCGACCGGCATCGCACCGAATTCGGCGACGCGTATGGATTGGGTTGATCAAACTATTTCTGGTTGGCATAAAACGATCGAACCTTTAGCCGCAGGGCTTTCCAGCGCGATCTCAAACTTACTTGATCAGGCCATGAACGCCCAAGCTGGTGAGAGCCCCGAAGGCCAGCCACCGATCGAGATGATCACGATGATGCTGCGCTCCTTTATCGGCACAATGATCGCAACGCAGTTGGGCCAATCAATCGGCACGCTGGCTGCTTCAGTAACTGGTGCACATGATGTTGGGCTGGCTCTCTTGGACCCGGCGCACCCAGTTGTGATCCCAGAAAACATTGAGAATTGGGCGAATGAGTTAGAGATTCCTAAGTCAGAGGTGTTTATCTTTCACGCACTTCGCGAGGGCGCAGTTGCTCGCCTCTTTGCAAATAACCCGTGGCTGGTTTCATATATTCAAAGCGCAGTTGTTGAATATGGAAAAGGTATCCATATAGACATTGATGCCATTCAACGTCAAGCACAGAGCGCTTTTGAAAGTATGCAGGAAAACACCGAAGAAAACATAGAAAAAAACATGACTTTTGCTTTGGAGAACGGAATATTCACACCAGAGGAATCACCTGCACAGAAAATTGCCCTTGCAAAGCTAGAAACAGTTTTTGCATTAATTGATGGTTGGACCGATGAAGTAACCGCACTTGCAGCCGGTGATCGCCTACCTGCAATTGAACAACTAAGGGAAACGCTGCGACGACGTCGCGCTGCCGCATCTCCTGCACAACAATTGTTTTCTTCAATGCTTGGTTTAGAAGTCTCACCTAAGTTAACTCGTGAAGCGAGCGCATTTTGGAAGAAGATTCGCGAAGTTAAATCTATCGCTGAACGCGATCAGATCTGGAGCGGGTTATTGCCAACGGCTGAAGATTTACTTGATCCAGAAAAATTCTTGGCTAGCACTTCGATCCCCGATGATCTCTCAGGGCTAATTTAATTTCTAATTTAATTTCTACTTTAATTTTTAGACCCTCGGGGAAAGAAAAGCGAAGTCCCCGGCCGCTACTTTGAATTATCTGCCTTCCCCTTGCAGATAGTTCAAAGAGTTATCCGAGGACTTCGTAAGCGAAACTTATGACCAAAAGTCCTCAGAATCAAATGATTTGGGATTTGACACACCTGTAATTTGCAATGTAATGGAAAAATATTTGCAGCTAAATCTCTCAACACGTACTTTAGATATTGTCGATATAAATCTATTTCACGAAGTTCAGGAGTACTTTTTATCTATGGCGCTAGATGAAATAGATGAAGGTGATCTAACCCTGCCTGGGATTTCAGAGGGTGAGATAATTGTGATTCGCTCTGCACGCCGTAAGCGAAATATTTCGGCCTATCGCCAAGGTGGACGGATAATCGTTTCAATTCCGGCGCGGATGAGTAAGGCAGATGAGCACGCGATCGTCCCTGAGATGATCGCAAAGATACGTAGCCAAGAATCCTCGCGGATACCGAGCGAAGAAGCCCTGATACAGCGCACAGCCGAACTACTGGCATCCCTAGCCCCCGAGATAACGGCGCGACCAGCTT
>B570J14230_10000321_pt1 | contig 18631 bp, 11 predicted proteins | sample LakMenepilimnion_3_FD_14230 | JGI IMG/M metagenome (IMG submission 14230) | reverse complement strand
GGTGGTGAAGGTGTTGCTACAACCATTTCAGGTGGTGGTAATTACTCCAATGTATTTAATGATAAAAAAACTGATTTTAATGCGAACCTATCTTTAAGTGATATTGATCGTTTAAATAAAAGTAATTCCTACACACAAAATTTAACGCCAGGAAATTTATTTAACAGATATGATAACGCTGAAAGTAAATCAATTAGCAAACAACAAAGTCTTGGAAGTACTGTTGACCATAAAGTTTCTGAATCCTTTTCCTATAGGTTAACACCTAGTATTGGTATTTCTAATGGTACATCTGCTAATGAGTCAAGTTCTGAAACTTTTTTGCCAAACGGGACAAAGACTAATAGTAATGCAACAAGGTCTTCAAATGAAACGGATGCAACTAATTTTAATAATACATTATTATTAAAGAAAAAGTTTGCTAAAAAAGGACGTACTATTTCATCCACGATTACTAATGGATTTAATACGTCAAATTCAAGCGGCCTTCAATATACAACACAAGAATTTTTTAGTGGGGGTATTAAGGTAAAAGATTCACTTTTAGACCAACGAAATTTGCGCAAAGGAAATACGACTACTTATTCGGCGAATGTGATTTATACAGAGCCATTGGGTAAAAGATCCTTATTGGAAATGAATGCCTATTTAAGTCAAAGTATTGGCAGCAGTAGTAGAAAGGTATATGACAAAACTGTAAACGACGATACTGGAATTTTAAATACCCGCTTAACCAATGAATTTAATAGCGAGTATACGTATTCAGGTGGTGGCATGAACTATCGCACCAACCAACGTAAATTTAATTTTGCTTCCGGATTTGCAGTGCAAAATGCAAAATTAAATGGGGAAAATATAAGTGCAAAAACAAAATTAAATCAGGACTTCAAGGACATCTTACCTTCTGCTATGTTTCGATATAATTTTTCTCAAACTAAAAATTTGAATATTGATTATCGTACTTCCACCAGTCAACCTTCCTTAACTCAATTGCAACCGGTATTGGATCAAAGCAATATCAACAGACAAACCATTGGTAACCCAGATTTGAAGCGTAGCTACCAACACAATGTTAATATTAGGTTCTTCTCGTCTAAAGTAATTTCTCAAAAGAATTTCTTTGCTACAGTGAATGCATCTACCACCAATAATTCAATTATTAATTACGATAGTATTTTACCTTCAAGGGTAATCCTTTCTAAACCAGTAAACGTTAACGGCGCTTATCGTGTATTTGGTTCATTGAATTATGGTTTTGGAATGAAGAAGCTATATTCAAGATTTAATTTTGGCTTGAACTCCGGGTTGAATAACAATATTTCTTATACCAATGGTTTATTAAATACCATTGTTACAAAATCATTTGGACCCTCCTTTAGGTATAGTTTTCAAATTGATGAAAAGATTGATATAGATTTATCTGCACGTTACTCCTATAGTCAAACCAACAATAAAATTAATTCAGGGTTAAACACCAATTTTTTAACAAAGGTATTTGGTGCTGAAATGAATAATTATTTACCTTTTGATTTTTTATTAAATCAGTCCTTGAATTATACGATTAACTCAGGTCGTGCGGAAGGATTTAATACCGCCATCCCTATTTGGAATGCAAATTTTTCTAAATTTTTCATGAAGAACAAGCGCGCTGAATTAAAAGTAAGTGCATTTGATATCTTGAATAAAAATGCGGGCATTAGCCGTAATGTATCTCAAAACCAAATCGTGGATCAGTTTTATAATGTTATTAACCAATACTTTATGTTAAGCTTTATCTATAGTTTACAAAAGTCTGGCTTAGGCGGCAATGGAGGAAGAACTGGGGGAATGACAATTAGAATGTAAAATTAATTATCTTTATAAACACATTAAAAAAAGTATATGCGTAAAATGATTTTATTGGTAACGATGGTTGTATTATCGTTATCACAAACAATGGCCCAGGTAAAAGAAGGCAAGTTAATTTTCGAAAGAAAAATTAATATGCATAAAATGATTACGGATCCTGAAATGAGACGTAATATACCCGAATTTAGATCTGAAAAATTCGAGCTTGTATTTAATGAGCAAGCAACCGTTTTCAAAACACTTCCTAATGAAGATGCACCTGATCCTTTTGCAAATAGTGGCGGCGGTGGCACAAGAGGCATGGGTTTTATGTTCAGAATGCCTGAAACAAATACCTATACTGATATTGCCTCTCAAATGCAATATGAAGCGCGTTCTATATTTGAAAATGAATATTTAATCATAGATACCTTAAAGCCCAATAGCTGGAAATTATCTGATGAAACTAAAACAATTGCTAATTACGTATGTAAAAAAGCAACTACCTCAGTAGCCCCAATGGCGTTTACCATGCGTTTTGGTGGTGGAGATCGTCGTGGTGGTGGCGGTGGAAGAAACGGAGATACGACAAAGCAAGCAGATAAAAAACCCAATGAAATTCAATTGGTGGTTTGGTATACAGAAGCGATTCCTTTATCTATTGGACCTGATACCTACAGTGGTTTACCGGGTGCAATCTTGGAAGTAGATAGTGATAATGGAGGAAATGTAATATCAGCAATTAACTATATTCCTAAATTTTCTGCTAAGGAATTAAAGCAACCTACCAAAGGAAAAAAATTAAACCGCGCGCAATTCCAAACAGAAATGCAAACCATCATGAAGGATATGCAAAGAGGTGGTGGAATGGGTGGCATGAGGATTAGCGTAGGAGGTAATTAGATTAATGTAGTAACGCTGTGATTTTATCAGCTGTATACTAAAAAATATAAATAAGAAGCCCAGGGGCTTCTTATTTTATGATATGCCATCTCCATCCAATAGTAATGGATCTAGGGTCACCTAAATAATAGGAGTAGGCGCTTGTGCCTTTGACACTAAAATTCTTGGTTGCCATTGTTGAATAATAGGTATTCGTAAGGTTTAATACATTCAACCATAGTTCGGTCCTTTTTAAGGTATAACCAAAACGTAAATTTAAAACATCAAAACCACCATAGCTTGTGGTATTGGTTTCGTCCATAAAATATTTAGATTGATGTAATTCCTCAATGGAGATCCTCCATTTTGCATTAGGCTTCCATGTTGCACTTATATTAGTAAAATTACGTGGCGCTGCATTCATCTCATTGCCACTCACATCTGTTCCCTTGATCAAGGTATTGATATAGGTATGTTTTGTGTTGGTACCATTGATCAGTAATTCCCATTGTGCATTTAATTGATACCTTAGTTGATATTCAATACCTATATGTTTCGTTGCCCCTGAATTTTGATTTAGATTAACACCATCTGTTTGTCTTACCGAAATAATTTCATTGCTGCCATTCAGTTGGTACAAGGAAACCTCTCCGTATATTTTTTTGGTTTGGTACCAGCTGCCGATTTCAAAGTTTTTAAATTTTTGAGGCAATAAAAAAGGGACTCTAATGGCATTGTATATTTCAGTAATCTGAGGCGGGACAAATCCTTCGCTATAGTTAATATATACGCCATGACGATTTCGGTTAAAATTGATCCCTAATTTTGGCGTCCAATTGGTAAAATGATTATTGGCTGATGGGGTACCTGTGGGTAATTTATTATTAAAAAGGTAAGTAAAATCATCATAACGAATAGAGGCGTTCAAGCGAACATATTTATTAATATCAAAAATGTAATTCGCGTAAATGGCTTTGTTATTCAATTCCGTTTCGTAGGAGGTAATTAAAGAATCCTTTGTTGGAAAATTATATTTAGTGTATTTACCAATAGCAGTATCCTTAAAAATATCTATATAATCTGCGATTAAATTTTGTGGTGTAAAATCCCAGTAGCCACCAATGAACAACTTACTTTTTAGTGCTTTTAAGTTCCAATGATGTTGTATATCTAACACATAGGCGTTAAAATGATTGCTATTAATTTGACCTTTAAATTTTGTAGGGTTGCTAGTGGATCCAATAGAATAAGAGGGGTTTTGGTCCATGGTATTATTGCGATACATCAAATTAAGGGTAGTACTTACATTTGAATTCCAATCATATTGTAAATTTTGTCTTAACCGCAAAGCTTTAATTTTTCGAAAAGTGAAAGTTTGTTGCGAGCTAAAATTTTGTTGAAAAAATTTAATACTGTCTAATGACCCCGTCATTTGTGTGTAATAATCAATGTAATTAAGGGTTTGGTAGCCCTTTAATTTTTTATTGATGACAAATTCTTTTTTAATTGAAAATGCATTTTTATTAAAATCACTATGTTCTGTGACGCCATTTTTTTGATTTATAAAGGAGCCGTTCATAGACCAACCGCCTTTTTTTGTGGGTATCCCAACTGCAATATCAATTTTATTATAGCCCGTATTATTTATTTGGGCAGTTAAGTCAAGTATATTTTTAATAGGTACCGGTTGCGATAAAAAATTTACCACACCACCAATGGCTTCTGCTCCATATAAAGCGCTTGCGGGTCCTTTGATCACTTCAATGGAATAAATATTAGCGGTATTAATTTCAATTAGGGAATTACTACTAAATAAACCACTGGTTCTGATAGGCATGCCATCCTCTAAATATAAGTACAACCCCTTTAATGAAATGGGTTGTCGTATGGACATCATATGTTGTTCGCCCCCAATCGTGGGCATATAAACACCGCTCACTTTATTTAAAAGCGCATCTATTCTTTGGGCATTTGTTTCCTCAATAAGCTTTGACGATAATATGGAAATGGCAATGGGTGCTTGAGAACGCTTTTCCTTTAATTTATTTGCAGTGACAATCACTGGCGACAAATCACTGTAACTAGAATCCTGAGCGTAGGAAGTATAATGAACAATAAGGAATAAACAAATAAAAAGGCGCAGTCTCAATTGCATGCGCAAATTTAGGACTTAAAATATATTTACAGAAGGGGGAATTGCCCTAATATTTGGCGAGTTGGACCGAAATATTAGGGCAAAATGTTATTTAATAATATAACTGACAATGAAGTAAGTAATAGCAGCCAACACACCGCTTACGGGAATGGTTAATACCCAAGCCCACAATAAGTTAGTAGTGACACCCCATCTTACAGCGCTTAATCTTTTGGTAGCGCCAACGCCGATGATGGATCCAGTGATGGTATGTGTAGTTGAAACAGGAATACCCATTTGACCAGTAAAGAAAAGCGTAAAAGCACCTGCAGTTTCAGCAGCTACGCCCTCTAATGGGGTTACTTTGGTAATTCGAGACCCCATTGTTTTAATAATTTTCCATCCACCACTCATCGTGCCTAAACCTATTGCTAAATAACAAGCTACAGGCACCCAATTGGGTAATTGGCCAAAATCTTGAATGCTTCCACTAGCAATTAATGCGGCGCCAATGATACCCATTACCTTTTGCGCATCATTACCACCATGACCAATACTAAATGCAGCGGAACTAAATAACTGTAATTTTTTAAACATGTATGCAACACTACGTGCTGTGGGTGTTTTTATTTTTTCAACATATATGTAAACCAACATGAATAATATAGAGGATCCAATGATTCCGTAAACAATCATCGTGTTATCTGACTTATCAATTTCATTTGAAAAAGTTTTTTCAATATTGAATTTGGTAATTTTCGCTTTAACCTTATCTATATTTTTTGCTTGAATGGGATAAATACTATTCACTAAAACAAGTGCAGAATCTAAATCTATTGTACCTTCCAGATAAAGTTTTAAAGGGGCTTTATAACCTTCGGTGACATCTTTAGCAATTGCATATTCTGCTTTTGCGTCTTTATTTTCTGGCGCCTTGGCTTCCAATACTAAAAAGTCATTTGCGTTTCTAACCTCATCTTTTAACTTACTAACAGCGACACCTGCAAGCCATCCATTCGAATGCGCAATTGCAGCAATTGAATCAGCGCCTAGTTTGTCAAAATTATCAACAGATGGTTTTATTTGTTCGTAAAAAGCGGTGGCCTTAGATAACTTCTCTTCATTTATTGCTAAGTTGGCCAATAGTTTAGTATCTGCTTTGTTAGTCTTAAGTTCTTCGTTAATATTTGATACCTCTTTTTTATACTTATCAATACCATAAAACTTTTGAACATTTTCGTTCATTTTAGATGCCTCGAAATGATCAAACATTAAAACAGTTGCAAATGTAACTACAGATATAATGCATAAGCGTATCCATACATTCCGCATAATAGTCACTACGGTAATAAAAATGGAAATAATAATCCCAATGATAGGCGCTAAAAATATGAACAATATTGTTTTTATAATAGTATCCGCGTCAACAATTTTAGCCCAAGAATAATCAATCCCTTTTATCATGAGTGCATGCGCAATAGCCGCGCCAGCAAAGCCTCCTATTAGTGTGTGTGAGGAGGAGGAAGGGATACCATACCACCAAGTGAGTAGGTTCCAAAAAATAGCTGCGAGTAAACCTGAAAATATTACGGGTAATGTAATGAAGTCCTTGTAAACCGTTTTGCTAATTGAATTTGCAACTGCATGATCTTTGAAGATCCAAAAGGCAACAACATTAAATAAAGCCGCCCATAAAACAGCCTGAAATGGCGTCAATACTTTTGTTGAAACGACAGTAGCGATAGAGTTGGCTGCATCATGAAAGCCATTGATATAATCAAATATTAATGCTAACGCAATAATTACAATTAATAGGGTCATCTTGAATTAAATTAAGCGTACTTGATAATGATGGATTCGATTACATTTGAAACGTCTTCAATTTTATCAGTAGCAATTTCAAGTACTTGATATATTTCTCTCTTCTTAATTACCTCTTTAAAGTCGTTCTCTTGTTCAAATAATTTTTCGATACTCATATCGAAAACATCATCCGCTTGATTTTCAATACTATTTACCTTGATCATAGCCTCGGTCATTTCCTTAATATTTTTCATATTGCGTAAACCTAACACTACCTTTTTGGTTTCAATCGTACCTTGTAAAACTAATTCTGCTAGTTTATGAATCCCAGTGTCATTTGGATTTACTTTGTAAAAATTAATTTTTTTAGCTGATGCATATATATAGTCTGCAATGTCGTCTAATGACGTAGCTAGATAATGTATATCCTCTCTATCAAATGGTGTGATAAAATTGCGTCCTAATTCTGTGAAAATATTATGCGTTAAGTCATCATTGATATGTTCTAAATTTTCAATTTGCGCTAATATACTTGCTCTTTTATCAGCATCAGGTTCAGTCACCATCTCCTTTAACTTAACGCCCATTTCATAAACATGCTCAGCTACTTCTTCAAATAATTGGAAAAACACACGGTCCTTTGGTAGGAAAATTTTAAAAATTGAATTCAAATCCATAAAATAGGTTTTATAAGTTGTTTTAAAAGCTGTACAAATTTCCTTGATTGGGGTTTGATTATACTACTCCCAATATTACCAAATTGTTAAGAAAAACTATATTACTGAAAATCAAATAGTTAGAATGTTAATGGACGATAAAATTAGACTTAATCCCAAAGTATAGTCCGCAAGGGAGCTTTGGAGAAAAAAGGGTAGTATAGCGGGCGCCTTAATTAAAAAAGGGAGCTGGTTTCCCGGCTCCCTTTACAAAATCCATAGCTTTCCCCCAAAAGCTATGCAAATATCAGTTTTCACAATAATCTTAAATAGATATTATGTTACTTATTGCGTTTCTTTATAGGTTATTTCTTATTTTTGAATAATATTTATATTTTACATATAAGTTATTTTCCTATTTTAAAATTGACAATCAATGAGTTGTGTTAAAAATATATTTTTGATCATTTTTCTAAATATTCTAGGCTTTGCTCAAATTAATGCGCAACATTCCGAATTAGACACGGTATATTTTGTCAAAAAAACTCCATTTTTACAAAAAATTCTATCCTTTCAGGACCTTGATGCCAATATCAATCTTAGTCCTGATAATTATCTAATACCTGCGCAAGGGACGCTTTATGGTCCGAATGGTCAGGAAATCATTAAGGATAAAAACAATTTATATGTCAATATTCAGCAAACTGGGTTTGTTTACCAGCTATTTAGTCAAAAGGATAGTTTAGTAGAATTTAGAAGAATTGATCGCACCATAAACATCAATTATAATATTGGCTGCTATAATTTTTTACACGAGGATCAATTGTATAGTTATGGAGGTTATGGCTTTTGGAAAACGAATGGACATATTCGACAATTCAATGTGATTGATAAACAATGGGATATTGTTCCCATGAACTATGAAATTTTTTCAAATGGGTATCGATGGTACTCAAGCGAAGCGGAAAAGTTGTTTGTCCCATTTCAATTAATCCTGAATACTGGATTAAAATTTATTCCTGAAAATGAATTTGAAAGTCAGTGGATAAGTTACTATTTGGATTTGAAACAAAAAGCATGGTTTAAATTGGGAAAGTTGGATCCAAGTGTTAGAAAAATATTTGGGCAAGATAAAAATCCAACTGCTTTTTTGTCCGTCAAAAATGGTTTTTTGCATATTATTAATGATGAAATATACTATTTCAATTTTATAGATAATAAAATTTACAAGTCTATAAAATCCGATTACAATCAGTTTTTTGTAAGACGTTTTGCATTACGCAATGTTTTTGAATATAAAGGACAGATCTATTTTTACTATCCATCCAGCGGTCAATTTGAATCAGTAGCATTTAAGTTATCCAATTTTGAGTTATTGAAATTCCCCATTTGGCGAAGAGATACGGGTAGTGATAAATATGTCGCTTTTATATTACTATTTATTTTAATAGTGTTTTTCATCACGCGCTATTTTAAACAAAAAATTCAACAAAGAATTGTTTTATCTCAGCTTAAGCATTTAAAAGCAAAATCAGTAGGTCAAGCATTTGTGGGCACTGAAATTTCTTTAATAGATATGCTTTTACAAGCTTCATTAGCAAATGAAAAAATTGAAATACATCAAATAAATCATGTATTAGGTATCAAAGACAAAAATGTGGGATTGCAAAAAAAGGTAAGAAGTGATGTGATTAATGGCATCAATGATAAATATCAAATTATCACCAATGGCCCAAATCCATTGATTGTTAGTGTCAGAAAGGAAGATGATAAACGTTTCTTGGAGTATTTTATTTTAGCTTCTGAGGTAAAGGAAATTCAGAAAATTATTAACAAAAGTAAGGCTAATTAAAGCATGACATAAGTCATCAATTTAAATTTTATCCTTGGTTATGTCATAACACTGTCATTTTTAGTATTGCTATATTTACTTTTTCAATTGATTTCAAAATTAATCTTTTTCTAAATCAGAACTTTGCGTGCTGATGAAGTTAAGATTTTTATATTTCTTGGTTTTTGCTCCAATTTGTCTTTTTAGTCAAGTTAGGTTTGTAAAAGATACGATACAATCACAAGGGGATAGTGTAGTAGTTACTGCAACAAGGTCAGAGCGAAAATTGAGTAACGTAACTGTACCTGTTACAATTATTAATGCAAAAGCAATACAACAAATTGGTGCTTTACGATTAACTGATATTTTAAAAGAACAACCAGGATTATCCATGACTAGTGGTTTTGGCGCAGGCGTTCAATTGCAAGGGCTAAATCCCGACTATACAATTATCTTGATCAATGGAGAACCTTTGGTGGGTAGGACCGCTGGTGTTTTGGATTTAAACAGAATAGCATTAGGAAATATAAAAAAAATTGAAATTGTAAAAGGACCATCCTCTAGTTTATATGGAAGCGAAGCGATGGCAGGTGTTATTAATATCATTACGGATGCGACCACAAAAACACCGTTACAAACCTCAATCAGATACGGAACCTACAATACAATTGATGCAGGGGTAAACAATACATTAGCTTCTAAATCTATTTTTTATCAAGGTTATTATAATTATTATGCTACCGATGGTTATAGTATTCGTCCAAGTACGGCTTCAAGAGTAACAACACCCATAACAAGGTTAGCAACGAATCAACAATTCAAGTATAATTTAACCCAAAACACCAATCTACTTGTAGGGATGAGGTTTACGAATGAGCAAATTAAAAATGAACTATCTGTAACCAATGGGGGTTTAACGATTAATTCCAATGGCACCGAAAAAAATACGGATTATAATGTATCAAGTTCATTAAATCATCGATTTTCAAATTCCTTAAAAACAAGTTTCAGATCCTATATCACGCGATACAATGCAACACAAAACTTATTAACTATTTCTGGTGCGCCTTATACTGATATATTAGACCATTTATTTAATAGACTTGAAAATCAAACGGACTGGGTAGTAAACAAAAAACTTACGGCAATTGTTGGAGGAGGTGCGGTCATGGAAGGCGTGAAGAGTAGTCGATACGATAGTGAAAAAATAAGAAAGACGAATACCAACCAATATGCTTTTAGCCAGTGGGAATGGATGCCTAATTCGAAATTAATATTGATTGGAGGTATTCGTTTTGATCATAATCAAACTTATGCATCTGCTTGGAGTCCGAAGGCTTCCATGTTATATAAAATAAACAAACAAAATAGAATTAGGCTAAGCATTGGTCAGGGATTTAAAGCACCTGACTTTAGGCAATTATATTTAAATTTTACAAATGCTGCGGCAGGCTCGTATAGTGTATTTGGAACAGCACAAGCACAAAAAGTAATTGGGCAATTAAATGCGCTGGGTCAAATAGGAAACTTATACAATAATTTTTATCAATTAAAAGCCCTGCAACCTGAATATGCTACTGGTACACATTTGACTTGGGAATTTGAGCCCAATGCAAAAAACAATTTTAGTTTTCAATTATTTCGAAATGACATTCGAAATTTAATCGAAGTTCAACAGGTAGGCGCCTATATTACAGGTGCTCAAATTTATAGTTACTTAAATATTGGCCGCGCTTTTACAACAGGTTTTGAAATAGAAGCTAAACATCAAATTTCAAAAGAATTTTCAATAAGTACTGCTTATCAATATTTAGAAACAGGCGATAAAGATCAAATAGCCCAAATAAAAAAAGGCACCGTTTATACCAGAGATGCAAATGGCTTAAGTCGTAAATTAAATGTGAGTGAGTATGTGGGGCTTCCGAATAACAGTACACACAAAGCACAGCTTAAATTTAATTATAGTAATCAAAACGGATTATTTGCAAATATCAGAGCACTATATCGAAGCAAATGGGCGGTAAACAATACCAATGGAAATGAAGTTTTTGACGACGGTGATAGTTTTGCTGAAGGATATATTGCCTTACACTTATCCATTGGTAAGGATTACATGAACGGCCTTGGTTTCCAATTTGGCTGTGATAATATGTTGAATTACATAGATGCCCTTAACCTACCCAATTTACCAGGACGAACATTTTTCGCAACAATAAAATTACAAAAATCCCAAAAACATAAATCATGATACAAAAATTAAAACCATTTTCATTACTACTCATTTTAAGTAGCATCTTATTTTCTTGTACAAAAAATGAAACAACCGTTGTACTACCCGTAACCGCAATTACAGTAAGTAATCTGCCAGCGGATACAGTTTTAGGTGTTAATGCTATCACAGGTATGCCCTTCAGTGCTGGTAAGTATACTTTTTACAGTTTAGAGCGAAATGCAATTGTACCTAATACTGATAGTGCAAGTACGCAATGGGATTTGGCCTTTGCTGGTTCAAAAATTTTGACCAACGGCGGCACTAGTGGCAAGGGTTTAGGGGGTGCATTTATTTACACTGGATTGTTTAATGATGTTAAAACCATTTCAAATGATTCTGTTTTTAAAACAGATAATGCACCTGGCTCTTTTGCAGTTACATTTGGTAGTGGTAAAGGTTGGTATGTATATGACCAATTAACAAGTTTAGTTACACCGTTGGCAGGTAGGGTGTTAGTGATCAGAACTGCATCTGGGAAATATGCCAAGGTGGAAATAATTAATTACTATAAAGGTGGTGTGACCTTACCAACTACAGCTTCTGAAAGTGATAAATTATCCAAACAACGCTATTATACATTTAGATACGCATATCAGCCCAACGGCAGTAAAACTTTTTAATACCTGCTTACAGGAAATATATAATTACGTATAGCAAAGGTTTTAAATTTAACAGACCCGCTCCAAAGGAGCGGGTCTGTTTGTTATTGGACAATACTATTGCATAGCATTAAAAAGTCTAAAGCTATTTGGCTTTAAAACTCCAGGTAATATTAAATTCAGCTACAACTTCATTTACACTGTTTTTACCTACGGATTTACAAACGATTGTTTTGCCTTCTCTTGTTGCAATCGCTTCATTGATTGCATTTTGAATCATTTGCCCATCTTCACAAGTAAATAAAATGACGCCAGTTGCTTTTTTTACGAATGCCACCTCCATTTTCACGACCAGCATACTCACCTTAGGTGTTCGTTGATACACTTGCCCAAATGCCAACATCCCACTACACATTTCGGCAGCCATTGCTTCCACTGCGAAGTAGATGGATTTAAAAGGATTCATACTAAACCAAGAGTAGCGAATACGAACCACACATGTGTTTTCGTCGAAGTGGTGAATTCGTAAACCAGCAAAAAAGGCGGCCGGTAGTTTTGTAAATAAAAAGAACCGAAACTTAATAGGATTGGTAATGATTTGTCTGAATTTATAAAAACTAGGGTTCATACATTATTTGGTTAATAAACAATTAGTAAAAAATATCAGTTACTGACTCGTTAAAATACATGGCAACCTTGCATATAATTTATTAGTCACCTTCAAATATATTAGCAGCTTAATGCATCGTAAATCACCACTTTTTGCCATAGGTGATGATAATTTTCTTTGAAGGCATCATGAAGTGGGTGCACTTGATATTCCTCTTCTTTTTCTGGGGATTCAAAAAGACAAAGCCATGAGATGCTGTAATCTTTTTCAATCACATCGCGTGTGGTGTTTGCTGGAGCTGCAATATTTGAAAAAACGATACAAGGCACTTTGGATAAGGCTTGTAAACCTTCAATCAGTTGTGCTTTATCTTCAGCGGAATTAGGATTTTTCAAATAAAAGAGTACATGATGTACAAAGCTTGCATTCGTCGTGTTCATAGGATTAATAATGTGGTTAAAAATTGATTAAAAGTAAAAATAATAATGGGTAACTGCTAATTTTAATTCAGTAAATTTACAGATGCCATTTTCACGATTATTAGTGTCATTATTAAAGCGATTTATGCTTGCATTAATCGGCATTGTTCTATTTACTTCAATACAGGCACAGTCGGATCGGGAATTTTGGTTTGCAGCACCGGAGGTAACTTCACAACATAGTGACAATCCTATTTTCTTGCGATTTACAACTTATTCTAAGGATGCAATTATAACTATCGATCAACCCGCTAATTCAAGTTTTACTCCTATTACAATTAATTTGGTTTCGAATTCCACTTATAGTTTGCCATTTACTTCCTTTAAAGAAATAGTTGAAAACAAACCGGGTAATACCGAATTGAATTATGGGATACGTATTACTGCGACTGCTTCCATATCTGCTTATTATGAATTAGCCTCAGCAAATAATCCTGAAATTTTTCCATTAAAAGGAAATGTTTCAAAAGGGCTTGATTTTATTATACCGGGTCAAACAAGATATAACAATCAAACTTATGTTACGTTCCCCGCCCATAATGGATTTGCAATTGTAGCCACCGAGGACAATACCACCATCAACATTGATTTAACGCGCCCCGATGAAAAAGGAAATACTAAAATTACGGTTAGCTTGAACAAAGGACAAACCTATGCGGTAAACGCATATATTCCTCAAGCACCACACGGTATTGGAGGATCAAGGGTGACTTCGGATAAGCCCGTATGTGTAACCGTATATGATGATTCTATTGTTATTGGTGGATGGGATTTGATTGGAGATCAAATTGTGCCAATTAATAATACGGGTAAAAAATTCATTGCAGTAAAAGGGGAACTTTCAGCACCTGGTTTTTTTGCCTCTGATTTTTGTTATATATGGCCAACAGAAGATAACACTGAAATTATTATTAATGGTACGCCCTTGTCGCGTAAATATAATCGGGGTGAAAGTTTTGAATTTCAATTATCTAACTATTCAGCTTATATCACCACCGATAAAAATGTTTATGTTTTCCAATTAACAGGAACTGGAACTGAAGCTGCGGCTACATCATTGCCAAGTATAGAATGTACAGGTTCTCAAAGTGTTTCATTTGTGCGACCATCTGCGGGAGCATTGTATTTAAATATTTTATGTAAAACAGAAGATATTGGAGGTTTTTCGGTCAAAGGAGACCCAACATTAATAACGTCTTCCATGTTCTCTGTGGTTCCTGGTTCAGCCGGTATATGGCAATTTGCTAGAATAAATATATCTAGTAATGCTATATTAAATGCATTGATAAATATATATGATGCCACATCCATCACCAATAGTTCGGGCTTATTTCATTTAGGCTTTTTAAATTCTAGTGGTGGCGGATCTCGATTAGGTTATTTTTCAAATTATGCGCAAGTCACTTTAGCACCTGTAATCACTTCAACTGCTTGCTTTGGATCTGACATTAAATTAGCAGCTACCGAATTACTCAATGTTAGTTATCAATGGACTGGTCCCAATAATTTTAATGCAACTATTGCAAATCCAACCATCACCAATGCTACAATGAAGGATTCAGGGATGTATACGGTTGTGGCAAATATTAACGGATGTGGAATATCAACAGATAGTGTGCGCGTAGTAGTACATCCAAAACCCACGATTCATTTTTTAAAATCAATTGATACAGTTTGTTTGGGGAATGCTAGTGAGATACATTATGAACTAGATGGTAAAGCGCCTTGGACACTTGAATATAGTAATGGCACTGTAAATTCAATCATAACTAATATTGGACAATCCCCAAATTTTTTCACTGTAACACCTGCTGTTAAAACTATTTATAGCGTCGTTAATATTAAGGATTCTAATTCCTGTGTGGTAAGCGTAAACGCTAGTAATGAAAAAGATACTATTGTAGTTAATAAATTACCCGTTGCCAATTTTGATTTTTCAACACTCAGATGCGAACAAAGGGATATTTTATTCAGCGATCAATCCAAAGGCGATTTAGATAGTGTAACCAATTGGCATTGGAATTTTGCTAATGGTAAAACCAGAGATGAATTGACTAAATCCCCATTCAATGAGCAGTTTACTGTATGGGGAACTTATAAAATAAAATTAGCAGTGCAAACCAGGTTGGGTTGCAATAGCGACACCGTTGTAAAATCAATCTATATAAATCCCAATCCAACGGTTGGCTTTGAATTACCTGAAGTATGTTTGAATGATAAAGATGCTCAATTCAAAGACACTAGTTTCTTAGTAGACAATAATGTAAAGTCATTTGATTATTTATGGGATTTTAATGTGGTGCCACCTGTTGGTAAAAAATTACCCATCATTCCATCTGCAATGAAAACAGATAAAAATCCCACTATACAATACAATGATTGGGGTGATTATACAGTATCATTAAGGGTAACGCATAAAATCACAGGTTGTATATCAACAGATACATCTGATTTTAGAGTGAATGGTGCTGTACCTAAATCGCAATTTAAAATTATTAATGCCGATACGCTTTGTAGCAATCAAGCGGTAAAAATTATCGATTCCTCATGGGTAGATTTTGGCACTATTGGTAAATTAATTATTAAATGGGGCGACGGATCGCCTGATTCAGTGGTTAATGATCCAAGTATTGACCCTAGCTCGAATAAAATTTACCAGCATTATTATGCAAACATTTCAGCTCCGAATAATTTAAAATTAGATTATCAAATTACACTTACAGCATATTCAGGAGGCAGTTGCTTTATTGGCACCACTAAAAATATAAATATAATTCCACCACCCGAAATGCCCATCATACAAACCACAAAGGATTATTTATGTTTGTTTGATACACTTACTTTAAATACATCTACGCTTGGCGGCATTGGAGATTTTTCATATTTGTATACTTCCGATAATTCACATGCTAGCATCTTTGGTAATGTTATAAAAGGTTTGTTAAATGGGAGTGCGCAAGTTTCTATGAAAGCAATAGATCGTAAAAATTGTATTTATCCTTATCAAAATATTTTTTCCATAAATGTGCGAGACATTCCAACTGCTGAAATTTTACCAGGGGATAGTATCATATGTAATGGGGATGCGATTAATATTGCTGGTGCAGGAAGGGGGTATGATAATAGTCCAATAAGCACTTATAGCTGGTATCGTAATGATACATTAATAAGTACTTTATCAACCAATAGTATCAGTAATAATATTCCAGGTTGGTATAAATTAACAGTGAATGATGGAAAGTGTAATTCATTGGCAACAGCAGTTAAAAAAGTGTCCCCATTAAATATAACAAAATACACATTTTCACATGTGCCAAATATTTGTGTTGGTGTTCCATTGATTATAAATACAACGGCCGTAGATCAGCCAAATGTGCACTATAATTGGAATTTTGGAGATGGTTTTAACTATTTAAAGGCAAGCCCCGGGAATCATAAATACATTGATAAAGGTGATTTTAAGATAAAGTTGAATGTGACCAATGATTATTGCCCTAGGTACAATTATTTGCAAATTGGGAATACGGTAAAAGTATTATCGCCAGTAGCCTCTAAAACATTTAGGCATGTTTTTTTAGCAAATCAAGATAATATAATTGTAACAAAAACGGATCCGGGCTATGTAATTTACAAATGGAATCCGAGTATTAATATTAACAATGCGAACATTCCAAATCCGATATTTAATGGTGATAGATATACAGAGTATAGTTTAACTCGAACTGATACTGTTTCTTCATGCGCAGTAATAGATGAGTATGAAATAGTTGTAACTCGAGAAGTTTTTGTGAAAGTGCCCAATGCGTTTACACCCAACAATGATGGATTAAATGATGTATTAAAAGTGGAACATAGTGTTGGCGTATTGCCAGATGGTTTTGATTTTAAAATTTATAACAGGTGGGGTAAATTAATGTTCCACAAACAGGATATAAATATAGGGTGGGATGGAAGAGATGCGAATGGAGTTTTACAGGAGATGGACGGGTATAATTATGTATTATACTATAAATACAATCAAACAACGAAGAGTCCAGATGGTCAATTTGTGACAAACACAATAACAACAGCTCCAATAACAGGAACTATAATTTTATTTAGGTAATGCATATAATTAGAAACTTAATCTTATTTTTTGTTTGTACTTTATTTATAATAAAAGTGCAAGCCCAGACCCCATTTATTTCCCAGAATTTTAATAATACGCAGTTTTTTAATCCTGCAAGTGTTGGATTTGGAAGTTATAATAGGTTTAGTAGTATTTATCGAAGTCAATTTAATAATGTTGGAAGGCCTTATAAAACCATTGGGTTAAATCTTGATTTTGGGTTCTTGAAAAATTCAGGGGAGGATATGAATAATCTTGGTTTCGGAATTCAGGGAATCTCAGAACAAATTTTAGATGGAATTTTGCAAACAAACTCAATTACCGCAACTATTGCAGATAGAATATTTTTTGACGACTTTGGTATGAATTATTTAGCTATTGGTATTGGTTCAACATACATTAATAGAACAATAGATTATGCTTTATTAAATTTCGGTGATCAGTTTATTCAAGGAAAATTAGTAAATACATCAAGTCTAGATATTATTAATAAGGACCAATCTAAAAATACAATTAATGTTGGTTTTTTGTTTTCGCATAATAATGATAATGCTTTTTTTCAAATAGGAGCTAGTGCATATTTACTCAATAGAGCTCAAAATCAACAAACTTATAAAGATACCGTTGAAGTAGATATAAGTCAGATAATGGGGCAACTGAATTTTGAACATATTATATCAGGTAACAAATCTTTATTGGTACATGCTAACTTTCAAAACAGGTATGAAAGACAATATTATTATGCTGGTGCAGCTATTGGTATTCCATTTAATGAAACCTATGAATCCACGAATAGGATGTATGTGGGTTGTTTTTATCGCACCAAAGATGCAGTAGTTCCTTATTTTGGTTTGTTGTTAAATAAATATAAGTTGGGTATTACTTATGATATTTATAATAATGATATGACGTCAGCAAATCTAAGACCGCAAACTTTTGAATTTACTTTATCCACCTATTTTGGCAAGCGTCGAAATGAGGGGATGAGAAGCTTGTTTGACTAAAGTTTGAAAAATATCTTTTTCTTATACAAGAAATAACACAATCCCCATTCAATAAAAAATATAAGGGTACATCCAAATAGGGCAATCAAAGTTTCTGAGTGAGTGAAACTATTTAATAATCCAAAAGCAAAATTTTTAATATAAGGATTTAACCATCCGCCACCCGCTGTTTCAAAAAACAAATAAATGAATATTGAATTCAGTGATAAAATTCTTAAGAATAAGATCTTTTTATTCTGCTTGATATCAATGAAATAATAACTAGCAGCAAAAAATAGGATACACCAGCCAAGGGAAACCAAAGTAAATGAGCTAGTAGCAATTCTTTTGATGATCGGGTTGATTTGTAAAACATCTAAAGCATAACCCAAAATCAAGACGCCCAATCCCCAATATAATATCTGTTTGATTTTTACTTTTTGTTCT
>B570J14230_10000313_pt1 | contig 18761 bp, 17 predicted proteins | sample LakMenepilimnion_3_FD_14230 | JGI IMG/M metagenome (IMG submission 14230) | reverse complement strand
ATCTAGAGGTAAACGTGGCGCAAAAGTGGCAAAGCTGGCAAGCAATCCAAATCGCTTCTTAGCAGCAGCGCAGGTTGGTGTTACGGTCTGCGGATTTTTATCGGCGGCTCTCGGAGCGGAAACTCTCGGAGTTTATGTAATTCCACAACTCATTGAATTAGGGCTAACTGATGATGTTGCAAATGTAACTTCGCTAGTTGGCATAACCCTTGTAATTGCCTATTTCTCTCTAGTTTTTGGCGAACTAGTCCCGAAACGTTTAGCGCTTTTTCGTACGGAAGAGATTGCTCTTTGGAGTTCTGGGGCAATTGATTTCACAGCCAAGTTCTTTCGTCCGGTTATTTGGCTGCTATCTCGCTCTACAGATTTCGTAGTTCGCGCATTCGGAGTTGATCCGAAAGAACAGCGTAGCCAAATGTCGGAAGAAGAGTTATTAGATCTGGTCAGCGGCCATGCTGCACTAACCGCCGAAGAGCGCGATATCGTGGAAGAAGTCTTTAACGCATCAGAGCGCCAAGTGCATGAAGTCATGGTGCCGCGCACTGAAGTAGATTTTATGGACGCCTCGCTAACAGTTGGTAAAGCGATCGCGCTCGCTGTCGATCGTGCGCACTCTCGCTATCCAGTAGTTCGTGGTTCTACCGATGAGGTAATCGGATTCATCCACGTCCGCGATTTATTGGATACATCTCTAGTAAGTGCGGGCGGAAAGATTCAAGAACTAGTTCGTAACATAATGTTCTTGCCTGGCACAAAGGGAGTACTTCCTGCCCTTACCGAAATGCGTAACCAACGCCAACATTTAGCTATTGTGCTAGATGAATATGGTGGCACTGATGGCATTGTGACTTTAGAAGATTTAGTTGAGTGCCTAATCGGTGATATTAAGGATGAATACGACAGCGATGATGAAGAGGTCTCGCAGCAAGCGCGAACCGGTGATTTTGAAGTTGATGGGCTGATTTCTCTCGATGATCTGCGGGATCAAACTGGGATAGATATTCCAGATGGTCCATACGAAACCGCTGGCGGATTTGTCATGCACTTCTTAGGGCGGATTCCAGTTATTAATGATGTAGTTGGCATAAACGGTATTCGTATTACCGTTTTAACCATGGAAGGTAAGCGCGCAGGGCAGTTACTGATATCGCGTAATTAGCGATCCGTGCGAGAATAACAACATGTCCAAGCGCATCCTTTCCGGCATTCAGCCGACGAGTGACTCGTTCCACCTTGGAAACTACCTGGGTGCGCTAAAGCAGTGGGTCGAACTTCAAGAGGGAAATGATGCCTTCTACTGCATCGTAGATTTGCACGCCCTTACAGGCGAAATTGATCCCGCACTTTTGCGGAAGAGAATTTTGACTTCTGCAGCGCAATTAATTGCTCTCGGAATCTCACCAGAGAAATCAACCTTATTTGTTCAGTCACACGTCGCCGAACATAACCAACTCGGTTGGATTATGGAATGTATAGCTGGCTTTGGTGAGGCTAATCGTATGACGCAATTTAAAGATAAATCTGCTAAGGGTGGTGCAGATTCGGCTCGAGTTGGATTGTTTACATATCCAATGTTGCAAGCCGCCGACATTCTCTTGTATCAAGCACATTATGTTCCAGTCGGTGAAGATCAGAGACAACACATTGAACTAACTAGAGATTTAGCAACTCGCTTTAATACTCGCTTCGGGGAAACATTTCGAATTCCTGAAGGATACATTCTTAAATCTGGTGCGAAGATTTATGATTTGCAAGAGCCAACAAATAAGATGAGTAAATCATCTGGTTCGGTCGCAGGTGTCTTAGAAATTATGGATACTCCAGAAGCGAACGCCAAGAAGATTAAGAGTGCAACTACCGATGCCGGACGTGAAGTAAAATTTGATGAAAAAGAGAAGCCAGGAATAAGTAACTTACTCACAATTCATTCAGCGCTTTCAGGTAAGAAAATTACTGAGTTAGAGAATGAATTTGCTGGCCAAGGTTATGGCGATTTCAAAGGCGCAGTTGCTGAAGTCGTAGTGGAATATCTACGTCCAATCCGTGCCCGCGCGCTAGAACTCTTGGAAGATGAGCGCCAACTAGTTCAGATTCTGCACTCCGGTGCCGATAAGGCGCGTACTGTGGCTAGCGCAACGGTCGCGCAGAGCTATAAGAATCTAGGTTTGGTACTTTAATGAAGTTTAAATCTGGCATTTCAGTTCTGGCGTTAGCACTCGCGGCCTCACTCGCCAGCCCCACACCGGCCAACGCTGCCAGCAAAATTTGTATTGCATATGACACTGGCGGACTTGGTGACCGCTCCTATAACGATGCCACGCTAGCGGGGTTGAAAACAGCACAGTCTCAATTCACCTTTGGCTTTGAAAGTGTTGTAACAGATGGAACAGCAGCAGATCGAGGTAAGCGATTACGCAGTCTTGTCGCAAAAAATTGTGAGGTGATAATTGCAATAGGTTCGGAATATAAGAAAACAGTAGAGCAATTATCGAGCGAATTTCCAGCTACCCAATTTGCCATCATTGGGGATGCAACAATCGAATCGCTTAACGTCACTTCAATTGTATTTGCTGATGTGCAAGGCGCCTTCTTGGCAGGATTTAGCGCTGCCTTAACCACTAAAACTGGCAAAGTTGCCATGATCACGACACCATCAAATGCCGACAACTATCAAAATGGTTTTCTAGCTGGTGTTGCAGCTAGCAAAAAGAAGGTTCGCTCCTTTGTAAATTACACCGCCACAGATCTAGCTATTGCCACTAATTCCTTCATTAAATTGGGAATTGATGTGATTTATACAGCAACTTCAGGATCAGCAGATGTTGCGTTTGACGCAATCGTGAAAGCGAATACTGCAAAAAATCGCAAGAAAAATGCGAGCGATGTCTACCTGATTCTCACAGAACCTGATTTATATTTGACCGTTACCTCAACTACATCCAAGTACTTACTGGCATCGGTTGTTAAGCGGGTTGACCGTGCAGTCTTTGATGTCATCAGCGCTACCGTAAACAACGGAATAATCGCGGATGAGCTCGATGCCGATCTTGGAATCTTTGGTCGTCGCTATACAATTTCTAACCAAGGTGTTGAAATTGTTCTGAAATCAAAAGTTTTGGGAGCGCAGGCTGCAGTTATCAATGCAGCGGCGAGTGCAGCATATGCACGTTGATTGGGATCTTCTCAAATCGCACGCAGTAACTGCGATGAAACAAGCCTATGCGCCCTACTCTAAATTTCCTGTAGGAGTTGCGGCTCTGGTTGATGATGGCCGAATTATTTCAGGTTGCAACGTGGAAAATGCCAGTTATGGCCTTACTTTATGTGCCGAATGTGGCCTAGTTTCTACGCTAATTAATTCCGGTGGCGGGCGATTAATTGCCTTTACCTGCGTAGATATCGCAGGAAATTATCTGATGCCGTGTGGGCGTTGTCGCCAACTGTTGCAAGAGCACGGCGGTTCAAACCTACAGCTAATGACAGATTCAGGTATTAAACCATTATCGGAACTCTTACCTTGGGCATTTGGCCCCGAAGAGATTGATAAGCGCCTTGAATAATAAGGCTAATTCAGGGATTGAACCGTTTGCAGCGGTTGAGATAATTGCAGCTAAACGCGATCGTAATGAGTTAAGCGATAGACAAATTGACTGGACAGTCGACGCTTATACACGCGGAGTAATCGCCGACGAACAAATGTCTGCACTGCTTATGGCAATTCTTTTAAACGGAATGAATTCACGCGAAATTTCTCGTTGGACAAATGCCATGATCAATTCTGGCGAGAGAATGAATTGGTCAGCGTTAGATCGACCAACTGCAGATAAACATTCGACTGGCGGCGTCGGAGATAAAATCACCCTTCCTCTTGCACCGCTTGTTGCTGCCTGTGGTGGAGCAGTACCTCAACTTTCTGGTCGCGGGCTAGGCCACACTGGTGGCACCTTAGATAAACTTGAATCGATTCCCGGCTGGCGCGCTTCACTTTCAAATGATGAGATGTTAAAAGTATTGCAAGATACTGGTGCCGTAATTTGTGCGGCAGGAGCTGGGCTAGCGCCGGCGGATAAAAAGTTATATGCCTTGCGTGATGTCACCGCCACAGTAGAAGCAATTCCGCTTATTGCATCTTCTATTATGTCTAAGAAGATTGCCGAAGGCACTTCCGCACTAGTTCTCGATGTTAAGACAGGAAGTGGAGCGTTTATGAGTGATCCTGCAAAAGCGGGAGAACTTGCGCGCACTATGGTGCAACTTGGTCTTGATGCCGGAGTCAAAACTCGCGCACTCGTGACCGCGATGGATGTGCCGCTAGGACTCACTGCAGGAAATGCTCTTGAAGTACGCGAATCTATTGAAGTTTTAGCCGGTGGTGGACCTGCCGATGTTGTTGAGTTAACAATTCTGCTAGCGCGAGAGATGATTGATGCCGCCGGAATTATAGGAAAAGATCCTGCCGATGCACTCAAGGATGGTTCCGCAATGGATCATTGGAAGCGAATGATTTCGGCGCAAGGCGGTGATCCAGATGCCAAACTTCCCGTTGCGAAAGAACAGCACGTGATTACTGCAGTTGAATCAGGAATTATGACAAAGATGGATGCGATGAAAATTGGAGTCTCTGCTTGGCGGCTGGGCGCGGGTCGTTCAAAGCAAGGTGAAAAAGTTCAAGCCGGTGCAGGAATCGAAATGCACTCTAAGCCTGGTGATTACATTAAAAAAGGTGATGTGCTGTTGACTTTACATACAGATGAGCCTGCCAGATTTGATCGTGCAATTGAGATTTTGACTGGAGCAATTGTTATTGAAGAAAATGGCAAGGTTGATCGTCTGCCTTTGATTGTTGAACGGATTACCGGATGAGCACTTTAAATTTGATACCAACTGCAGAACAAGTCAAACGACTGCCAAAGGCTTTGCTTCATGATCACTTAGATGGTGGACTTCGTCCCCAAACAATTATTGATATTGCAAAAGAGATCGGGCACGAACTTCCAAGTTACGACGCCGTCGAGCTAGCCGAGTGGTTTCGCGCATCTTGCGACTCTGGATCATTGGTGCGTTACCTTGAAACATTTGCACACACTGTCGCCGTGATGCAACGGCGTGAAGATATTGTTCGTGTGGCACGTGAGTGCGCAGTTGATCTTGCGCGCGATGGCGTTGTTTATGCCGAGGTACGAATGGCACCCGAACTTTTAAGAGAGAAAGGCTTAACTTTATCTGCAGCGATTGAAGCCATTCTGGAAGGTTTGAGCGTCGGTGAGAAAGAGGCTAAAACAGAGGGAAATACTATTCGCGTTACCTTGCTACTTTGCGGCATGCGTCAAAATCAACTATCGCAAGAAGTGGCTGAATTAGCGGTTAAATACCGCGAACGTGGTGTTGTTGGCTTTGATATCGCTGGGCCCGAAGATGGCTTCCCACCGAGTGATCAGCTAGATACCTTTGAATATCTGCGTCGCGAAAATGCGCACTTCACGATTCACGCCGGTGAAGCGTATGGACTTCCTTCAATCTGGGAGGCGATTCAACTCTGCGGCGCTGAACGCTTAGGCCACGGTGTACGCATAATCGACGACATAGATTTAAACCACACTCCACCACGACTTGGAAGACTTGCCGCTTATGTTCGAGATCGCCGGATCCCATTAGAAATGTGCCCATCTTCAAATATCCAAACGGGAGCGGCTGCTAATTTTGCAGATCATCCGATCGGAGATTTAGCAAAATTACGTTTCCGCGTAACCGTAAATACCGATAACCGTTTAATGTCGGCAACTTCGATGACTCGCGAAATGAATGAACTAGTTACAGCATTTAACTGGAGTTTTTTAGATTTACAACGCGTGACCATAAATGCGCTAAAGAGTTCTTTCATTCCATTTGAAGAACGTTTAGCGATCATTGAAACAGTTGTTAAGCCTGGTTACTTAGCAATTTCTGCAGAGTAGTTTTAAACTCCGATTGGGTGCCAGACGGTCTTTGCTTCCATAAAGGAGTAAATTCGTGTTGGTGAAATCACGCCATCGAAGCTATGAATCCGTTTTAAGTTCTCTGCTCCCGCAACTTTGAGTTCAGCGCGCTTCTTCTTATCAATACCAGAAATATCGAAACCATCGATATCCATGTGCGAAGCAGCCCACGGAGCAAGTTCATCGTGAGATCCAGTTAGAATATTTAGCACGCCAGCAGGTAGATCACTCGTTGCCAATACTTCGGCGAAGGTCATCGCGGCAATCGCTGCCGATCCGGGAACCAAAGCGATCACAGTATTTCCAGAGACGATAGCGGGTGCGATTGCATCGATTAGCGCTATGAAACTTTCTGCGGGCGCAACGGCGATAACTCCTTGTGGTTCTGGGATTGTGAAGTTGTAATAAGGCCCAGAAACTGGGTTTGTAGCGCCAAAAGCCGCTGATAATTTATCGCTCCAACCGGCATACCAAACCCAGCGATCAATCGCGGCAAGTACTTCATCGTTAGCTTTTTTCGGTGTAACTCCGCTAGCAAGAACTATTTCGTTGGCGAATTGATCGGCTCGACCTTCTAACATTTCAGCGATCCGATAGAGAATTTGACCACGGTTATATGCAGTGGCCTTTGCCCATCCGCTCTGGGCAGCACGGGCGGCAACGACTGCATCACGCAAATCTTTTCGAGAAGCAAGTGATGGATTTGCAACAAATCCATTTTTACTATTGGTTACTTCGTACACGCGTCCAGATTCACTTCGTGGGAAAGCGCCATTAATGTATAACTTATAGGTCTTCTTAACTTCTAAGCGCTGCGCTGCCTTGTTGCTTGAACTCTTCTTTGAGGTAGCCATTTACTTTCCCTCCTTCAAATATGCCGCTAAACCATGTTTGCCGCCTTCGCGACCCCAGCCAGATTCTTTATACCCACCAAATGGGGAAGCAGGATCAAACTTATTAAAGGTATTTGCCCAAACAACACCGGCACGAAGTTGCTGCGTTGCCCACAAGATGCGTGAACCTTTCTCGCTCCAGACGCCGGCTGATAGTCCAAACGGTGTGTTATTTGCTTTCTCAATCGCTTCTTGTGGTGTGCGGAAGGTAAGGATTGAAAGTACGGGACCAAATATTTCTTCTCGGGCAATGCGATGGGCATGTGTTACGCCGGTAAAGATTGTGGGTGCAAACCAGAAGCCCTTGGCAGATAAATTACACGCTGGGCTCCAGCGTTCTGCACCCTCTGCATCTCCAGCCGATGTTAACTCCTGAATCTTGCTTAATTGTTCGCGGGAATTAATTGCACCAAGATCAGTGTTCTTATCTAGCGGATCACCTACACGAATTTTTGCCATCCGTACTTTGAGTTTTTCAATTAGCTCATCCGCAATACCTTCTTGCAGGATTAATCGAGAGCCAGCGCAACAGACGTGGCCTTGATTGAAAAATATGCCGTTAACAATGCCTTCTACTGTCTCATCCAGGGGAGCGTCATCAAAGACGATATTTGCGCCCTTGCCACCTAATTCAAGTGTGGCTTTCTTATTGGTTCCGGCAATTGCGCGGGCAATCTTCTTTCCAACTTCGGTAGAACCAGTAAATGCGATTTTGTGGATACCTGGATGGTTAACGATTGCAGCACCAGTTGATCCATCTCCAGTAACGATATTAACTACGCCATCTGGAAGCTCGGCCTGCTGGCACACTTCTGCGAATAAAAGAGCAGTCAGCGAAGTAGTTTCTGCAGGCTTCAAGACCACGGTGTTACCAGTTGCTAAAGCGGGTGCAACTTTCCAAGCAAGCATAAGCAAAGGAAAATTCCAGGGGATTATCTGGCCAGCAACTCCATGTGGTTGTGGCGATTTTCCAAGGCCGGCGTAATCTAATTTATCTGCCCATCCTGCGTGATAAAAGAAATGCGCTGCGACTAAAGGAATATCAATATCTCGAGTTTCGCGAATTGGCTTTCCGTTATCTAAAGTCTCAAGAACTGCAAATTCACGGGCGCGCTCTTGCAGAATTCGGGCAATGCGATACAAATACTTGCCACGTTCTTTGCCAGATAACTTCGACCAAGTCTTTGTATACGCCTTCTGCGCCGCAGCGACTGCCTTATCAACATCACTTGCGCCACCGAGTGAAATCTGACTTAAAACTTCTTCGGTTGCTGGGTTTATGGTTGCAAAATGTTTCTTGCCTGGCAGAAATTTGCCGTCAATAAAGTGGCCATATTTCGCCTTGATATCTACGATCGCACGAGATTCGGGAGCTGGTGCATATTCAAAAGTCATCGCTTTAACCTGTATCTGCTCTCTTAATCAATCGTTACGTAGTTAGGGCTAGCGTAGTAGCCATCGTCCATTTTCATACGTTGCATCAGCAAATCATTGAGCAGAGCGCTGGCCCCAATTCGGAAATACTCAGGTGTGAGCCATTCTGGTCCGGCAGTCTCATTAACCAGAACTAATTGCTTGATTGCATCCTTAGTATTGCGAATTCCGCCCGCTGGTTTAACTCCAATTCGGCGCTGTGTCATCTGATGGAAATCTCTTACCGCCTCCAACATAACTAAAACGACCGGTGGGGTAGCGGCAGGTGCAACCTTGCCGGTAGAAGTCTTGATGAAGTCGGCCCCCGCAAGCATCGCTAGATAAGAAGCTTTGCGAACGTTGTCATAGGTAACTAACTCGCCTGTTTCAAAGATAACCTTTAAATGAGCGCGATCTCCGCAGACTTCGCGGATCTTTACAATCTCATCAAAGACCAAACCATATTGCCCAGATAGAAATGCACCGCGGTCAATCACCATATCTATCTCAGCGGCTCCGGCATCTATCGCATCTTGGGTATCTTGAATCTTTACTTCCATAGATGCACGACCTGATGGGAAAGCGGTCGACACAGCAGCTACAGGAACGTGCTTTCCACCAATTGCATCTAAATGCGTACGCGCAATTGCCACCATATCGTTGTAAACGCAGATTGCACCGACACTTGGTACCGTTGAATCAGTTGGATCCGGGCGCACCGCTTTGGAACAAAGTGCACGAACTTTTCCTGCAGTGTCAGCGCCTTCCAAGGTTGTTAGATCAACCATAGAAATTGCAGTATCAATTGCCCAACGCTTGCTTGATGTTTTAATGCTTCGAGTCGCCAACATTGCTGCGCGAGCATCCGCACCGACTTGATCTACCCCTGGAAGTTGTGCGAGAAAGTGCTTTAGTGAACTCTCTGAACCGTCGACGATTCCATAAAAACTCATGAGAGAAATTCCTTTACCGGCTGACGAAGTTGATCAAGCAACATTTGTGATGACTCTGCATCTTTCGAAATTACTTCGAGGTAACACTTCATCTTCGCCTCCGTTCCGCTCGGACGCACAATCATACGGATTCCGCCATCAATCCATAGCCGGAGCCCATCGGTTGGCGGTAACCCATCTTTTGGTTCTGCCAAATCATCAATTGATAAGACCGCCCTACCTGCAATATGCGTTGGAGGGTTTTTTCGGATCCCGGCAAGGAGCTGAGTAATTCGCGACATATCTGCCACTCGAATTGAGATTTGTTCGGTGCCGTGGAATCCGTGGCGAGCCCAAACTTGATCCAGTAGATCTAACAGAGTTAAGCCCTGTGACTTTAACTCGGAGGCAATCTGCGCAAGAAGTAATGCAGCCGAAATACCATCTTTATCATTTACCGTCTCTGAATCAACGGCATATCCGATCGCTTCTTCATAGCCAAACGCCAAATCTTCAACCTTTGCGATCCACTTAAACCCCGTCAAAACCTCTTTAAAATCAATTGAATAATGCGCGGCCACTTTACTTAGCGCAGATGATGAAACGATTGAATTCGCAAAACTGCCATGGCTATACGTTCGGGCTATCCACTCGCCGAAAATTATCCCGAGTTCATCACCACGCAGCATTCTCCATCCAACTTTAGGATCGTTAACTGCAGCAGCGCAGCGATCCGCATCAGGATCATTTGCAATCACTAAATCAGCACCAAAGTCGCGAGCTTTCTTTAGCGCTAAATCAATGGCACCTGGTTCTTCTGGGTTCGGAAATGCCACAGTTGGGAAGTCAGGATCTGGTGTGCACTGCTCATCAACGAGAATCAAGGTGGCGAAACCCGCGTGATTGAAAACGCGTTGTGCTATCTCGGTACCAACTCCGTGCATTGCGGTGTAAACAATTTTTAGATCCCCGGGCTTTGTGGCAATAAGCGCGGTACGGCGAACATATTCTGAGATTAACTCTTCTTCAATTACGGTCCAAGACTTTCCGCGCGGTGTACTAGAAAGAGAACCAATTGATGCAATTTCTTTTGCAATTAAACTATCGGTCGGAGTAATTATCTGTGATGATGCGTAGCCAATGCCGTCTGCACTGGGGCCGATATAAACCTTGTAACCATTATCTTGTGGGGGATTGTGACTAGCAGTGACCATAACGCCAACGTCACACTTAAGGTATTGGGTGGCAAATGCTAATACTGGAGTTGGAAGCGGACGAGGTAAGACAAAGACCTCAAAGCCCGCACCTGCGAAAATTTCAGCGCTCTCATTAGTGAAATCTTCAGATCCATAACGGGCATCACGTCCAATAACAACGCGATTCATTCCGCGTTCTTTCATATACGAAGCGATTCCCGCGGCAGTTCGGCCGACTACGGCGCGGTTCATGCAAGAAGGTCCTGGTCCGACAGGTCCGCGCAAGCCAGCGGTTCCAAATTGGAGAAACCCAGAGAAATATGTTTTTAGAGTTTTCTCGTCACTTGATTCAAGCAGTGCAGTAAGTTCGGCAGCAGTTTTTGGGTCTGGATCATCTGCAATCCAGGCTTGTACCTCAGCCCTTAATTCTGCGTTCACTAGTACAGCCTAATGAGATTAAATCAGATTGGGAATTACAGTTTTCATTAGAGCGCCCATACGAGAAGCAGCCGCTTTGCCTGCCGCGATTACTTCCTCATGATTTAGTTTTTCGCCAGTAACGCCCGCAGCAGCGTTAGTTACTAGTGAAATCGCCAGCACTTCTGCGCCAAGTGCGTGCGCTGCTATCGCTTCAGGAACAGTCGACATTCCAACTAGATCTGCACCCATCCCGCGCATCATCAAAATTTCAGCGGGGGTTTCATATGTAGGTCCGCGCCAATGAACGTAAACACCTTCTTCCAGAGATGAGTCTGCGCTTTTCACAATAGCGCGTAAACGCTTGCTGTACAGATCTGTTAAATCAATAAACGTTGCGCCAACTAGTGGTGTGGCTGCAGTCAGCGAGATATGGTCACGAATCAAAACGGGCTGTCCAACTCGATAATTGGTATTTATTCCACCGCAAGCATTTGTTAAGAGAATCACTTTGCAACCAGCTTTAACAGCAGTGCGGACGCCGTGTACTACTGGCTCCATTCCTTTGCCTTCATATAAATGTGTGCGACCTAAAAAGACCAATGCGCGTACTGTCTTGCCACCATCTTTGATTTCGTAACTGCGAACTTTGCCGGAATGTCCTTCTACTGCGGGTGGCAGAAATCCAGTTAACTCTTCGGCGTTGCATTCATAGAGCGGATCACCAAGGGCATCAACTGCAGTAACCCAACCAGAGCCCATAACTAAGGCAATATCGTGAGAAGCAACTCCTGTTCGCTGCGCAATTTCTTTAGCAGCTTGCGTCGCAGCTGCAAGTGGGTCAGAGTAGAGAAGGTCAGTTGATGTCATGCATCAATAATGTCACAGAGCACGGTGCCACTTGCCACCGTTTCACCGATCACTGCTGTGAGATTTGTAATCATTCCAGACCGGTGTGCAATTAGTGGTTGCTCCATTTTCATCGCTTCTAAAACAATTATCAGATCACCAGCGACAACGGCTTGCCCAGCTTCAACCGCAATCTTTACAACGGTTCCTTGCATTGGGCTGGTTAAACCAGTTCCACCCGCACCACCAATTTTTGATTCTTTAGCACGATGGCGTTTAACAACAGGCTCTGGCGTATGAATTTTAACTTCAAAGCGTTTGCCATTTACTTCCGCAACAAGATTTTCTGCTGCGACTCGAGTAGTTATTGGAGCAGGCATAAGCGCAAAAGCAGGTATCTCATTCTTAAACTCATTTTCAATGTAACTGGTGTAAACGCGAAATTCTTCAGTGAAAGACGGGTCTTGCAAAATTGCACGATGGAAAGGAATTGCAGTTGCTAATCCATCAACTTCAAATTCGGCTAAAGCACGTCTAGCGCGCTCAATCGCCTCTTTTCGAGTTGCGCCAGTGACAATTAATTTAGCAAGCAACGAGTCAAAATTTCCGCCAATGGTGTCACCGTTCTTAAATCCGGCATCTACACGTACTCCAGGACCAGTTGGTAAGTTCCATTTTGTAATCCGTCCTGGGGCAGGCAGGAATGAGCGCCCGGGATCTTCTCCATTAATTCGGAACTCGAGTGAATGGCCACGAATTATCGGATCCTCGAAACCAAGACTTTCCCCCATAGCAATTCGGAATTGTTCGCGCACCAAATCAATACCTGTAACTTCTTCGCTAACCGGATGCTCTACTTGTAAACGGGTATTTACTTCGAGAAAAGAAATTGTTCCATCGTCGCCAACCAAAAATTCGCATGTGCCCGCGCCGACATAACCTGCCTCTTTCATAATTGCTTTACTAGAGCGATAAAGCTCTTCATTTTGTGCATCAGTTAAATACGGTGCTGGTGCCTCTTCCACCAACTTCTGATGACGACGTTGCAGAGAACAATCGCGCGTGCTTACGACAACGGCATGACCGTGCTTATCAACCAGAACTTGGGTTTCAACGTGGCGTGGTTTATCGAGGTAGCGCTCGACAAAACATTCACCTCGACCAAATCCAGCGATCGCTTCACGAACTGCAGATGCGAAAAGTTCCGGGATCTCCTCCATTGTGTGGGCAACTTTTAAGCCGCGACCACCTCCGCCAAAGGCAGCCTTAATTGCAACAGGCAGGCCGTGTTCTTTTGCAAAAGCAGTAACTTCTTCGTGGCCGGCAACGGGATCTTTAGTTCCAGCAACTAGAGGTGCGCCCGCCTTAGCGGCAATACGACGTGCAGAGACTTTATCCCCGAGTGCGCTAATCGCAGCCGGAGGCGGTCCAATCCAAATCAATCCAGCATCGATTACCGCTTGCGCAAAATCGGCACGCTCAGAAAGAAACCCGTAACCTGGATGTATAGCATCTGCGCCAGAGGCTTTTGCTGCAGCAATAATTTTTGAAATATCTAAATATGTTTGCGTTGCCGTTGTTCCATTTAATGAAAATGCAAAGTCTGCACTCTTGGTGTGAATCGCATCCCGATCTTCTTCAGAGTAAACAGCGACACTTTCAATTCCGTGATCGCGACAGGCTCGAATTACGCGGACCGCGATCTCACCACGATTAGCAATTAAAACGCGTTTCATCGCATCTCCTTAACCTGTGGCCAAGAATAGCCAAGTTGCGACATTGCGGATCTTAAAAAGGGCATCGAGATGCCAACAACATTGGTGTAATCGCCTTCAATAACTGGAATAAAGGGCGACCCAAATCCATCTAGAGTAAAACCACCAGCAACATGAAGTGGTTCTTCAGATGCAATGTAATCATCAATTTCATCACTACTCATTTTTGAAAATGTCACTTTGGTTGTTACGCGATCGACAATTTCTCGACCTTGCTCTGTATCTATAACGCAGTGACCTGTGTGCAGTAATCCACTTCTGCCACTGATCGCTTGCGCACGCTCTCTTGCTATTTCTGGTGAACCTGGCTTTCCAAATGAAACTCCATCCACATCAAATGTTGAGTCACAACCAATAATTATCGCCGGGAAATCTATCTGTTCACGGACTGTGTGCGCTTTCGTCACCGCCAAAGCAATAACCATATCGGCAGGAGTCATTGCGTTAAAGAATTCTGTCTCTTCATCCACGTGGCTGACTTTTACCAGGGGAGATAAACCTGCACCTTCGAGTAAACGAAGACGTGAAGTTGATTGTGAAGCTAGAACAATTTGCGGCATTATTTATTTTTTCTCCGTGCACCAAATGTAATTTGATGGGGTAGTGGTTGGCGCAGCTGTGGTAAACCAAAGACGCTGCGCTTAATTACGGGGGTAAGGTCCTGCATCTCATGGCTACTTATGGCAGCCTTTATCGCCAGCAGTTCTTCTTCGCTTGGATTTCCTGCTTTAACAGTAAATTTCATTACAGTGGAATATTTCCGTGCTTACGCGCAGGTAATGTATCGCGCTTAGTCTTCAAGGTACGGAATGCTTTTGTGATGTAGGCACGGGATTGGTGTGGCTCAATTACGCTGTCAATTGTTCCACGCTCTGCCGCTGCATATGGGTTAGATAAAGTTTCGGTGTACTCGGAAACCAACTCCGCGCGCACTTTCTCGGGGTTCTTAGCCTCTGCGATTTCTTTGCGGTAAAGAATATTTACCGCACCTTGTGCTCCCATGACTGCAATTTCAGCACTTGGCCACGCAAAGTTAATATCGCTTCCCAAATATTTTGATCCCATAACAATGAAAGCGCCACCGTATGCTTTACGCGTAATCAGCGTAACGAGTGGCACAGATGCTTCGGCGTATGCGTAAAGTAATTTGGCGCCGCGGCGAATAATTCCGTTCCATTCTTGTTCTGTTCCGGGCAGGAATCCAGGAACATCCACCAAGGTAAGAATTGGAATGCTAAATGCATCGCAGAAACGCAGAAATCGAGCGGCTTTTTCGCTGGAGTTGATATCTAAAGTACCTGCTAATTGGGAAGGCTGATTTGCAATTATTCCAATTGATTCGCCTTCAATACGAGCGAAACCCACGATGATGTTTGGCGCATACAAGGCGTGTACTTCGAGGAATTCTCCTTCATCAACCAGGGTAGTAATCAGCGTTTTCATGTCGTACGGCTGGTTAGGGCTATCCGGTATCAAATTATTGAGCGCAGTATCTGCAGCACTTTCATCTAAGTTCTGAGTTGGTGGAAGATGAGGGGAGCCATCCATATTGTTTGAGGGTAGATAAGAAAGTAGCGCCTTAACGTAATCGATCGCATCTGCTTCGCTATCTGCCAAATAGTGCGCGTTTCCAGAGCGAGTATTGTGCGTAAGCGCTCCACCGAGTTCTTCCATTTCAACATCTTCACCGGTTACTGTCTTAATCACATCTGGTCCAGTAATAAACATATGTGAGGTTTCATTAACCATAACTGTAAAATCGGTAAGTGCAGGTGAGTAGGCGGAACCACCTGCGCACGGGCCCAAGATCAGCGATATCTGCGGAATTACACCTGACGAACGAGTGTTTAGTCGGAAAATTTTGCCGTAGCCATTTAAAGATGCAACGCCCTCTTGAATACGAGCTCCACCTGAATCATTAATTCCGATTAGTGGAATTCCACTCTTGAGCGCAAATTCGGCTATCTTTACAATTTTTTCGGCGTGAACTTCTCCAAGACTCCCACCCATAACAGTGAAATCTTGTGAGTAGAGCGCGATAGGTCTTCCATCGACGGTAGCTGTACCGATTACTACACCGTCACCATAAGGTCGGCTCTTCTCCATGCCGAATTGCGTGGAACGGTGGCGTGCGAATTCATCGATCTCAGTAAACGAGTCGGCGTCGACCAACAAGTCGATGCGTTCGCGAGCGGTTAACTTACCTTTGGCATGTTGCTTTTCAACCGCGCGAGCGGAACCACCGTGGATTGCTTCTTCAACACGAAGACGTAGATCTTCAATTTTTCCCGAAGTTGTATGCAGATCTGGGTTCATGGCTCTACGGTACTAGGCGTGGGTACATCAGCGCCAAGAGCGCCACTAGAGACAGCGGTAATCGCATCGCTGACTTCGGGATACTGGCGAGTAAGCGTGGTTGATCTCACTACATCTACTCAAATCGATCTTGCCGAATTGGTGAATTCAAAATCAGCAAAAACCGGCGATGTTCTTGCTGCAGAATTCCAAACTGCGGGACGCGGCAGATTAGATCGCACTTTTGAAGCAGCTCCAGGTAGCGCGCTCTTATTTTCATTTTTCATAAAACCAAATCGAGTGCGTAGTGATTGGGGATTCATCACACATCTCGCTGCACTTAGTATGCGGGAAGTCATCTCACAAGATCATCCATCGCAAGTGTGGCTTAAGTGGCCAAATGATATTTTAATTGGAGAAAAGAAAGTTGCCGGCTTATTGGCACAAGCCACAGACGATGGAGTAATTATCGGAATTGGAGTTAACGTGGCCATGACCGCTGAAGAACTACCGGTGGATTCCGCGACTTCATTAGCAATTACAGGTTTCAATAAATTAGATCGCAATTTAATACTTGGAGAGTTTTTAAATCTCTTCGAAATTAACTTCGAAGCCTGGGATAACGGTATAGATTTTGTTGATAAGTACAGCGCAGTCTGTGCAACTCTTGGGCGCCAAGTGCAGGTCGAGGTGAATGGGCGGGCAAATCGCACGGGAAAGGCGCTGACTATAAATAAAATCGGTGCTCTAATGCTCGATGATGGCTTTGAAGTTAACGTGGGAGATGTAGTTCATCTACGATAGTGATGTGAATGAACGCTTTCCTACCGTCGGAATAATCGGCGCTGGGCAATTAGCACGGATGACTGTCGCTCCTGCGACAGCGCTGGGCGTCAACCTTTTGCTATTTGCACAAGATAAGCAAGATAGCGCAGCACAGATTGCACCTCACGTAGTTGGTGATTACCGCGAGCTTTCACAATTGTTGGAATTTGCCAAGAAGTGCGATCTCGTAACTTTTGAACATGAACTAGTACCACTTCCCGTGATTAAAGGGTTAGAAGCTGCAGGCGTAAAGGTATTTCCTACCTCACAATCTTTTCAGTACTCGCAAGATAAAGCGCTTATGCGCGAAAAGTTATCTGGATACCAAGCCCCTAAATGGCGCGTCATCTCGAATGAAAGCCAAGCCTTCGAATTTCCATTAATAGCTAAGCGAATATCTGGTGGATATGACGGACGGGGCGTCTGGAAAGTGAGTGATTCAGATGACCTGGGAGAATTGCTAATTGATCATCCGCAACTACTAATTGAAGAGTTAATCGATTTTGATTATGAAATTGCTGTGATGGTCGCCCGATCCGAACACGGTCAGGCAACTTCGTGGGCACCTACGCAGACGGTGCAGTCAGATGGCATTTGCACCTTAACTATTACTCCTGCACCGGTGATTTCATCCTCGGTTGCAGAACAGGCACAACACTTGGCGCTTTCAATTGCTGAGGAGATTTCATTAATAGGTGTTATGGCAGTTGAAATGTTTGTTAAGGGAGAGCAACTTTATATAAATGAGTTAGCGATGCGCCCTCATAATTCTGGACATTGGACGATTGAAGGCGCTCGGACCAGTCAGTTTGAGCAGCATTTGCGTGCGATATTGGATTTACCACTTGGTGATCCATCTATGACAGCGCCCTTTGCAGTAATGGGCAATATTTTAGGCGGAGAGAAGACAGATATGTATCGCCCATATCTGCACCTGATGGCGCGGAATCCAGAATTAAAGTTTCACCAATACAAGAAAGAGGTGCGTAAAGGGCGCAAAATTGGTCATGTCACCGCGATTGGTAAAAACATCCTAGAATTAACCGAGCTAGTAGAACATGCGCGCGATTATATGAGCGGAGAGATTGATGAGTGATGTAGCGATCATCATGGGTTCAGATTCTGATTGGCCAGTAATGGAAGAAGCCGCGAAAGTCCTTGATTCATTTGGGATTTCATACACTGCTGAAGTCTTATCGGCTCACCGCATGCCACTTGAGATGGTTGCATTTTCACAAGAAGCGAAAACAAAAGGGTTTAAAGTAATTATTGCAGGAGCTGGCGGCGCAGCACATCTACCCGGAATGGTAGCTTCACTAACGACTTTGCCAGTAATCGGAGTTCCGGTTGCGCTAAAGAACCTTGATGGAATGGATTCGCTACTCTCAATTGTTCAAATGCCAGCAGGAATTCCTGTTGCAACAGTTGGAGTCGGTAACGCTAAGAACGCTGGCATCTTGGCGGCTCGAATTCTTGGAGTTTCAGATAGTGCAATTTCAGCTAAAGTTAGCGATGCGTTAATTGCAATCAATGCTGAGGCAAAAGAAAAGGGCGCTAATTTAAACGCTCGTCGTAACCAAAAAACTGGTTTCTAATTCACTAATCAGTGCGGCCGAGTGCGTGTACGCGCCAACCAGCTGCACGCCACTTTTCACGATCAAGAGCATTACGACCATCAATTAAGAATTTTGATTTAACCAAGTGACCAATCACCGAAGGATCAAGCTCGCGGTATTCCTTCCATTCAGTTAAATGGAGAATGGCATCAGCACCCTTTACGCAATCTGTAACTCTCTCGGCATAATCCAAGTGAGGGAATCGCTTTCGTGCTGGTTCGATTCCCTTTGGATCGTGAACAACAACTGTTGCACCGGCAGCCTGAAGTTGGGCTGCGATATCCAGCGCGGGGGAGTCGCGCACATCATCGCTATCTGGCTTAAAGGTAGCGCCGAGTATTGAGATTTTATATTGCGTTAAATCTTCGGAAAGATCGGCGCGAACTACATCTATTACCCGCTGGCGTGCTCGCAAATTAATCGCATCGATTTCGCGTAGGAATTCCAGGGCTTGATCAGCGCCAAGTTCTTCGGCACGTGCCATAAAGGCTCGGATATCTTTCGGCAGACAGCCCCCACCGAAACCAATACCTGCCTGTAAAAATCGACTCCCAATTCGTGGATCGTAGCCAATT
>B570J14230_10000312_pt1 | contig 18786 bp, 18 predicted proteins | sample LakMenepilimnion_3_FD_14230 | JGI IMG/M metagenome (IMG submission 14230) | reverse complement strand
ACTGCTTTTGGCGCAGACCACATTCGAATTATTCGCCGATTGCTAATGGATGATGATGCTTTCCGCGGAGAAGTTATCTTTACCTTTGATGGCGATGCTGCAGGACAGAAGGCTGCGCTGCGGGCATTTAGTGAAGACCAGAAATTTGTTACACAAACTTTTGTTGCAGTTGAGCCTGATGGGCTAGATCCTTGCGATTTACGTCAACAAAAGGGTGATCTTGCGCTCCGAGATTTAATTGCAAAACGCGTTCCCTTATTTGAATTCGCAATTCGCACTGAGCTCGGACTGCATAAGTTAGATAGTGCTGAAGGCCGTGTCAACGCGCTCAATGCAACAGCGCCACTTGTCGCACAAATTCGCGATAAATCTTTGCGTCCGGAATACACCCGCTTACTAGCTGGTTGGCTCGGCGTTGAAGTTGAATTAGTAACTGCCGCGGTTAATCAAGGTTTAAAAGCGCGCCCACAGAGCGCTGTTAATTCACCAACGGAAGAAACTGTAAACACCGTCCAGTGGCGCCCTAACCCACAAGAGCCACGACTGATTCTTGAGCGCGAAGTATTAAAAGCGCGCCTGCAAATGCCTAATTTGATTTCAAATTGGAACAAGATCGAGAGCAACGCATTTACCCATCCTGCCTACAGCCAATTGGCTGCGCTCATTACCGCTCTTCCTGAACAAAGTTCTGTTGAAATTTCCAATATCGAAGATGAAAATATGCGTTCGTTATTTACAGAGTTAAATGTTGAACCGATTCGCGCCGATGGCGAAGTAACTGGCCATTACGTCGAAAGTATTGTTGCTCGCTTGCGTGAGGTTGCGATCTCACGATCGATTGCCGAATTGAAATCATCGTTGCAACGGTTAAATCCTGTTGAGAACGAACAGGAGTACAACGCAGCATTTGCTGCCCTGGTCGCCCTCGAAACCACCCGTCGTGGGCTTCACGACCTAGCGCTTCGCGCGATTTAGACCCAAAGCGCCTCTTGCGCTAGAGTTTGCGCCTGCACGACAAGTTAATAATTAATGCCCCATAGCTCAGTTGGTAGAGCGCCGAACTGTTAATTCGGATGTCCCTGGATCGAGGCCAGGTGGGGCAGCTCNATNTTCNCAGCCAAAGAGGNTACTTTTTGCATATGAACGTAAAAACTTCTTGGCGAAACCAACTCTGGCCGCTGCGCGTAATGCGCCTCTGGCTGGGAGTGACTTGGATTTACGCAGGTTGGGATAAAGCAAGCGACCCAGGCTTCCTAACTTCAGGATCAACAACTTTTATAGGAACACAACTTTCCGCCTTTGCCACAAATTCACCAATTGGCTTTGCTCTAAATGGCGTCTCAGAAAATGCCATACAAATTGGAATCTTAGTAATGCTTGCCGAGTTTGCAATCGGCGCCGCAACTTTGCTCTGGATCGCACCGACTTGGGCCGCGTTCGGTGGATTTGTGATGTCACTTGGTTTATGGCTTTCTAGTACTTGGCAAGTTCAACCATATTTTCTAGCTAGCAACTCCGCCTACACAATTTTATGGCTTACTTACTTCCTTTTCTTATATGGATCTCGTCGCAACAGCAAGGTAACGATTGACCGAAGAGGTTTTTTGCGACTCTCAACTGTCGCTGCCTTCGCAGTAGCTGCTGCAGCACTTGGAAAGGTATTTCCAAAGACAGGCGCATCTTCAGCAAGCGCTGGCGAAAACTCTGTTAGTAAGAAAATAATTGAGGACGCATCTTTCGAAGTTGGGGCAACGTTTAATTTTGAATCAAAAGATGGCACCCCGGCGGTGCTATTTCGCACCAAGGCTGGTGTTTTTGCTTACTCTGCAGTCTGTACGCACGAAGGCTGTACCGTTGCATTTAACTCAGCCTCCAAGAATTTACAGTGCGGCTGTCATGGCGCGGTTTTTGATCCCTTCGATGGCGCAAAGGTAGTAACCGGACCAACAAATCAACCGTTAGCCAAGATCAAAGTCGCCACAGAAGGCTTGTGGATCGTAGAATCCTAAATGAATTTTCATGCAGATCACAGGAAACGCTAAGTAATTAAAGGGATGATCAACTTATGAAACTAAACCGTACCCCACTAAAAGTTACAGCTGCCTTCCTTTTCGGCGCAGTAATCGCTGGCTCTGTCGCAACAGCATCAACAAATTCGCCCGTAAGTAGCGTTGTTGTTTGTGCTGATAATCGCACTCAGACGCTAACGCTGGCAAAGGCCGGGGTATGCGCAACAAATAAAACAGCTATCGTAATTGGCAGCAATTCGATAAATGCCAAATCTATTGCGGCGCTCGTTACCCCTTCAGTTGTCTCAATTTCGGTCAAAACAGCAACGGGTGGCGGAACTGGCTCCGGTTCGATATATCGAACAAGCGCAACCACAAGTTACATAATTACCAACAACCACGTTATTGAAGGTGCAGTCACATCGGGCACAATTAAAGTTGAGTTTTCTGACGGGGCAGAAATTCCCGCAACAATTGTTGGACGAGATCGCGTTTACGACATTGCAGTATTACTAGTGAGAAAAGGAAACCTGCCAGTTGTTCCATTGGGTGACTCATCTAAAGTTAGCGCTGGAGATGAAGTTCTAGCTATCGGTTCGCCTTTGGGACTAGCCAACACAGTTACGCAAGGAATTGTCTCGGCGCTAAACCGCCCAGTAACAGCAGGTACAAATGATTCACTTTCTTATGTGAATGCTATTCAAACAGATGCAGCAATTAATCCAGGTAATTCAGGCGGTGCACTAGTTGACACACAAGGGCGTCTAATTGGAGTCCCTTCAGCGATCGCGAGCTTAAATTCCGGCGGTGTTGGTGGAAACATTGGAGTTGGTTTTGCAATTCCAATCAATGAAGCAAAACGCGTGATCGAAGAAATTATTGCAACAGGTAAATCTACCCGCCCATTAATTGGAATTACTTTCGATGATAGATCAGCTGATACTCAAGCCAGGATTTTTGAATTGAGCCCAACAGGTGGGGCACAGAAAGCGGGAATGGTTGTTGGTTCGATCATCACCTCAATTGACGGAGTGAAAATTGCGAATCAAACTGCAGCGATTGTAAAGATTCGTTCTTATGCACCCGGAACCGTGATCACCGTGGTCGCGACTCTTCCCGATGGATCGAGCAAGAGTTACAAAGTCACACTGGGCTCTGCTCCGGCACTATAAAGTAAGAGTTCGCTCTGATTTGAAATGTGATTGTGACTAGGAACAAGGTAATCTTTTCCTATGGCGCTCTTTCGTTTACAACTCTCGCTACCCGATCGACCAGGGTCTTTAGGTCTATTGGCCTCCGCTATTGGCGCAGCCGGTGGGGACATTAGAGCTTTGGTAGTTGTTAAATCTGAGGGTGGTCGTGGTTTTGATGATGTAACCGTTGCAGTCCCAGGATCTGACCCAACAGATTTATTAGAAGTTCTGGGATCTATCGGCGGCGTTGAAGTTATCTCTGTTACAGCGGTGGAATAACTACATCACGCAATTGTCCAGCAGATTGTTCGGGCTTTAAATCCATAATAAATGCGCCCATCGCTGACTCACTACCCGCTAAATACTTTAACTTTCCAGGTGCACGACGCACACTGGTGATCTGCCAATGCAGCCGCAATAAATCTCGACCTTCGCGCACTGGCGCTTGATGCCAAGTGGCGATGTAAGCCATCTCAATGCCAAATACACCATCGAGTCTGCGCATAACCTCAATGGCAATTTCTGGAAAAGCATCAGATTGTTCGGGGGAGAGTTCAGCAAGATCTGCAACTGGGTGCAGCGGGGCCACGTGAATTTCAAATGGATAGCGTGCAGCATATGGAACAAAGGCAACCCAATGCGCATTCTTTGCGATGATGCGTTCGCCATCTTTTAATTCGCGAGCGACGACATCATCAAATAGAACACGACCGGTGTTTTCAAAATGTAATTGCGCAACAGCCAACATTTTTTGAACTCGCGGTGGAATATAAGAGTAGGCATAGATCTGGCTGTGAGGATGAGAAAGAGTTACACCAACTTCTTCACCGCGATTTTCAAAGGGCGCGATGTGATGAATATATGACTCTTGGGAAAGTTCGTGCACCCGATCTTTCCAAGCCTCAAGCAATACACGTACGCGCTGCGGAGAAAGTTCTGCAAATGAACCCCCGTGGCTATCGGTAAAAGTTATAACTTCACACTTACCTGCGGCCGATCCAGGATCTGTTTCGGTTCCGACCATATCCGGAATTGCCCAATCACCTTCGGGGCGGCGCAATGAAGGGGAGCGGTTATCAAATACAACAACTTCATAATTTGAATCAGGAATTTCGGTTAAGAGTTCACCCTTAGTTGGACAGAGCGGACATAACTCCTTGGGCGGCAAGAAGACTCGGCCTTGGCGATGCGCTGCCATTACTACCCATTCATTTACTAAAGGATCTAAACGAAGTTCGCCAATCCCAGGTTGTTCTTCAGCGGGACGTTGATCGGCAGCGCTACGAACTTGACCCTGGGTGTCGTAGTAACGAATTGTGCGGCCATCGGCCATAGTTAAATCGGTGCGCGTGATTCCTGCACCAATTTTCCTTACCGGGCTCATAATGGAGAACTCTAGTGGTTAGCCAACCCAATTGAGAGTTCGCGGAACTGCTGCCTTCCAACGCGCCGCACCAACGGCGCGTTCTTCTGCAGTTTTACTTGGTTTCCAAGATCGCGCAACGAGTGCTGCTCGTCCCCTGATCAAAACTTGCAATGTATGACATATCCTTGAGCCTATATCTACCACCTAAAAAACAGTATGGGGCCAGAAAAACGTGTTTACTTCGCAATTAAATCCCGCACAACGAGTTTCGGCGCTGAAATCTTTAGCTTCTGAAAATTTCGATGTTTTGGTAATTGGTGGGGGAGTTACTGGAGTTGGTGCCGCACTTGATGCCGCGTCGCGAGGATTAAAAGTTGCCCTGGTAGAGAACCAAGATTTCGCATCCGGCACATCCAGCCGCTCCAGCAAGTTAATTCACGGTGGACTCAGATATCTCGAACAATATGACTTCAAACTAGTACGCGAAGCTCTGCGCGAGCGAGAGTTGATGGTTACAACGCTAGCACCACATTTAGTAAAGCCGGTCGGATTCTTATATCCACTTCACGAAAAGTATCGCGAACGTACTTACGTCGGCGCAGGGCTAGCTTTATACGACATTTTGCGTGGATTCCAACGTGCAATGCCTTGGCATAAACATTTGAGTGAAAAAAAACTTGCTTCAATTGCCCCTTCTTTACGTGGTGATTTGATCAATGGCGCAATTAAGTATTTCGATGCACAAGTTGACGATGCCCGTCACACTCTTGCAATAGCGCGCACCGCGGCACGACATGGCGCGGTAATGGCGACTCGTGTGGAATGTGAAGAACTAGTACGTGAGGGTAAGCGAGTTTTTGGAGCCAAAGTTAGAGATTTGGTCTCTGGCAAGAGAATTACAGTCTCTGCAAAGGTCACAGTGATGTGCGCCGGTGTTTGGAGCGATAAACTCCACGAAAACTTTGGAATAAAACCTGGATATAAAGTTGCAATGAGTAAAGGTGCACATATTGTTTTGCCAAAGAGTGCAATTAAATCAGATGCTGGAATTATTCTAAAAACAGCCGAATCAGTTCTCTTCATTATTCCGTGGGTAGATAAGTGGATCGTAGGAACAACCGACACCCCTTACAAGGCAGACCGAACTAACCCTGTTGCGACAAAAGAAGATGTGGAATACATAGTCGAACAAGCCAATCGAGTTTTGCAACCGAAGATAAAAGTTTCTGAGATTATTGGTGTTTATGCTGGCTTGCGACCATTAGTTGCCAACGCGACTAATTCCAAGACGACCAAACTATCCCGCGAGCACACTGTAGATCGCCCTGTTCCAGGATTTGTAAGTATTGCCGGTGGTAAATACACCACTTACCGAATTATGGGAAGAGATGTTATTGATCTCGCTATAAATGATTTACGCAGAATAGTTGCCGAATCGGTGACTGAGAAACTGCCGGTGATTGGCTCTGATGGTTATTTTGCACTTGAGCAGCAGAGTGCACAGTTAGCAGAAATGAGTGGCTTGACGGAGAAGACAATCATTCACTTGCTCAGTCGTTACGGATCTTTGATCAGCGAAATACTTGAACTCGTATCTGAAGACAAGAATTTGGCCGAACACTTATCACCCGAACTTCCATATATAAAAGCTGAGGTCATTTATGCAGTAACACACGAAGGTGCGCAAAGCGTTGAAGATGTTCTCGCTCGCAGAACTCGAATTGCTTTTGAAGCAAACGATGGTGGAGATTCATTATCTCTTCCTGTTGCCACACTAATTGCACCAATTTTGGGTTGGGATATGGAAGCCAAGAAGAAGTCTGCAGCGGAATTCTCCAAGAATCTTAAGAGTGAGCGTGCTGCATTGAGTAAAATGCTCACGAAAGTTCGTTAATTCTTGATTTGATACTTGCAGCTATCGAATGCAGGCTTCTTGCTCGGAACTGGAGTTGGTTTTGGCGTAGCCGTTGGTGAAACAGGGACCGCTTGCCCGATTGCGAATTCGATTGGAGTTTTGCTAACAGCGTGTGTACCTGTGGCGTCGACAAATCCGATATCACCTGTCCAAGCACCTTCTGGAATTCCTTTTATGCTCAACTTCCAAGAACCACTTGTTGCCCGCACTACAGTTTGAACTGGCGTAGGTTTTATAGGAGTCAGCGAATTTACATAGAATCGAACCGTACCAGTTACAACTGGTCGACCATCCGGTCGCTGAACATCAACTTCCAAGCTCACCGGCTTATCAGCGGTAGAAAACTTTACATTTTTATATGTGATTGAAGTTGCTTCGTTCTTCGGCATTTGATCGGCAGGTTCTGGAGTCCATCGCCCTTTTATCAAATCTAGAAATGTTGACGGCGTTCCTCGGAATACATTTAGATCTAAACGGCTTCCGGGTACTCCATATCTAGGTGCGATACCACAAGATGAGTATTGCCAAATCATCCAAGTAGAAGAGCAATTGGCCGTCGTCCACGAGTGAACAAAGCAACCCCCATTTTTAATTCCAGGCTGAGCCAAAGGATCAGCTGGATTTATTGCATATTGGGCTAACCAAAGTGGGTACTGCAGTAGCTCTTCATCTCGCACCATAGCTCCCTCTAGGAAACTTGGATATGAGTAGATGATCGGAGTGCGACCAGTTTTCTCCTTTAAGATCTTTAAGAATGTCTTTGCCCATAGCGTTACCTGTGTTTTTGGCAGATATCTTGCGCAAGTTGTTCCAGAAAGTTGAACACAATTATTTTCCAAATCTAAGACATATGGCATATCGCGTTCGTTATAGCCACCTAGCGCACCTATTCGCCAAAGTACTTTCTGTGCCTGAGTCTGTGCATCAACAATTACCTGCTCATTAGTCTTAACATTTGGCAATACTGCGTAATGATAAAAGCCAGTGTAAAGTCCAGCTGCTTGAGCGGCGGGGCGATCCATCATCACATATTTGAGCGCTAAAGCATCGGCCTCATCTCGAGTATCAGATGCTTTAATGATGACAAACCGCATTCCCGCTTTATACATCTTTTCAAAATCAATTGGTGCGCCATTTGGATGCTGCCAGCGACTTACATCTGAGCCGTGAATTCTGCCACCCGGACCCAATTGATCTATGACTGCAACTGAAGATGCGTTTGAAGTCGCAGGCATGGATCGAACAGTTATTGACTTGCTACTCGAATAAATATATTTACTGCCAATCTTTACTTTGGCGCGATAATTTACCTTGGCATCTAAAGCAGTTGCCACTGCAACTACTTGCCAGGCGCCAACTCGTGCAGTCTTTGCCGAGAAGCGAGTATCTTGCCATTTTCCATCTAATTGGATTTGAACAGATACCTTGACTCCAGATTTCGCAGGTTTCAGTTCTCCATATAAAGTCACAATTGGTTCTTCTCCGCCAGGAGTCTGCTTAAGGGTCATACTCAATTTTGAAGTGGCCGCTTCAGATCCGATAGCTTGCAAGGAGAAGAACCCTAAACTCATTACAAGAAAGATAATTAATCTTTTCACTAGATTTCTTCAATCTGAATATCAAGGTTCAAAGTAGCTTTGATTGATGAAATCAAGGAGTTCTGAAGCTTTTCTCTCGTAGGTGAGTACTCGTGCCCACCAGAAAATTTGCGTGCATCTGAAAAATCAAGCGAGAGTTTTACACCATCAAACTCAGCGAGCCGCGCATCAAAATATGCGATCCAAGCGACCCGGTCGTGGCTTTCTAAATGATCGAGCACATCATTCCAGCGACTGCGCAACTCGGAGAGAGAGAGTGGCGCATCCATGCCGCAAACTTTACTGGCTTTGGGAATCTTAGGTTGGCTAGTGGCGTGGTGAGCCGATCCATTTGAAATATTCACCAGTTAAGACAACTCTCAGGTTCTGCGCTCTGTCTGGTGAAACTTGTAAATGCTGTGCAATGCGGGCAACAATCTGTTCAACTGACTTTTCGCTGACAAAACGAACCTTAGCGATTTCTGAGTTACTTAAGCCCTTGGCAAGTAAGCGGTAAGTCTCAATTTGAATATCTGTGAAGTCGGTCAGGATGCTACGAAAGGCATTTTCATGTAAAGAACCGTGGCTATCGATCCAAGACATCTTCTTCTTTTCCCTTATTGCAACCAGTGAGTTAGAGATCGCATAACTAACAACTGACAAGTCAGATACAGATTTTTTTAAAACAACTTGAGAACCCAAAGGTATTTGCTTCTCAAGTAATCCAAGTAAGCGAAGATCTGGGCAGGCGGTCATTAAGACAACGCCAAGAAGTGGATTTACTTTGCGAAATTTATTTACTAAATCGAGCGCTTCCTCACCTGAAAATTGTAGATCTATTAACACAACTTCTGGTGAAAGAAATTTATAGAGATTCTGCGCTATGTCTTCAGTGTGGGCTTCAGCTACAACATTTATAGCGTGCAATCGAAGTGCTGCACTGAGTGTTGCTAACTCAAATGCATCATCACTCGCAACTAAAACTGTCGGAGATTTCTTCACCCCTAAAGGTAACCTTCATTAGTTACCCGTGTGAAGTGAAATGAATGAAAATCAAAATTGTAGTGCTACCCCTACTTTAATATTTTTTGTAACGCTGAAGGGATAAATTTAATGGCTGCGGATGCGGAAATAGGGCAATCCTTAGATACAGTTACCGCAGCCGAGTTGTGAACGTAAGCACCACTTGTAGCAACTCTTGCAAGATGAACTGGATCATTTAATATTTCAATGTAATTAGTGGCAACAAGTGCGCCAATTAATCGCGCCAACACATCACTAGATTCTGCAGTTTCAGGCCAGGAAGCCAGATTGCTCAGCATCTTAGGCACTCAAATTTTCGTTCATGTGCAGGTATTTTGGATTTTCTTGGCGGTAGCCAATTTTGCAAGTATTGTCACCGATATGGAGAAAGTACGCTGGGGTTTTATCGGTGCCGGTTACATCGCAAGGATCGCCTTATATCCAGCGCTTCTTAATTCCGAAGTTGGCGAGATATATGCCGTTGGATCAAAAGATTTTGAGCGTGGAAAGTCTCTATCTCCTACCGGTCTGGTTTACACAGATTACGAGCAACTGCTTGCTGATCCTAAAGTTGAAGCGATTTACATCTCACTTCCAAACTCATTGCATATCGAATGGTCAATCAAAGCCATGCGCGCAGGAAAGCATGTTCTATGTGAAAAACCTGCCGCGATGGATGTAGCGGAACTAAAAGAGGCGATAGCGGTCGCCAATGAAACCGGACTCATCTTTATGGAGGCGAGTTGGAATCGTTGGCATCCACGAACATTGCGATTGAAGGAGATTGTTAACTCTGGGGTAATCGGTGAAGTAAAAAACATTCGTACTGCATTTACATATGACGGCCTTGATCCCAGCAATATTCGTGCAATTTACGAACTAGGCGGGGGAGGTCTTTATGACCTCGGTCCATATTCGGTAGCGGCACCAATTTGGTTGATGGATTTTGCGCCGGTGAGCAATGTAAAGACCGAGGTTAAGTGGCATCCCGGAGGATGCGATGAAACGTTAAATATCTCATTTGATATTGGCGGCGCACATGCCGAAGCGTTAACTTCTATGAACACACCAAGCACTCTCTACTTTGATGTAGTCGGAACAAAAGGACGCGTTTCTTTATCCGGAAACGATGCCTTTAACTCTCACAACAAAGCCAGCGCGCTCGAGATAGAAGTTGCCGGCCAAGTAACGGTAGAAAACTTCGCTCCGTGTGATCCTTACCAATTAATGGCCGATGCTATGTCGCGTCGCATTCGCGGGGGCGCAGGATGGCTGATGCCGCATTCCCAATCGATCGCATTCGCGGAAATGTTTGAACGTGGCTTTGCAGTTATGGGCCGGCCCTAAGTGAAGCAACATGCGCTGTGGGAGCCTGCTTCATCAGATAATCTGGCGATAAATGAGTTGAAGAAATTTGCCAAAGTAAGTGATTTCCAAAGCTTGCATAAATGGTCTATTGAAAATAAGGAAACTTTCTGGCGCTATGTATTTGAAGATAGTGGAGTGGTCGGAACCCTTGGCGATAAAGGAATAGCTGATCACGGTTTTCTCGAGAGTAAATTCTTTCCAGATGCGAAGTTAAACATTGTTGATACTTTACTTAAGGGCGACGATCAGCAAATAGTGATTACCGAGATCAGCGAATCCGGAGCAAAAAAGCGCTACACCCGTGGGCAGGTCCGCTTAATCGCTAACCAAGTCGCATTTGGTTTACAGCAACTCGGCCTGAAAGAAGGTGACGTCGTTTCGGCAATTGTTGCCAACGTTGCCGAGACCGCCTTCTTTGCGTTAGGCGCTCTGAAGATCGGTGCTATTTTCTCAAGCACCTCAGCAGATTTCGGGACTGCAACAGTATTAGACCGCTTTGAACAGATTCGACCCAAAGTTTTATTGGTTACTACTAATTATCAATATAACGGCAAGGAAATTGACTGCTTAGAAAAAATTGCTGAGATTGTCTCGCAACTGCCCTCGCTTGAGAAAGTCATCGCAATTGGCTCAGCAATCTCTCCATATCTGAACTTCACCGATTGGATATCAACCTGTAACCCAAAGAGTGATATCTCAGTACCGGGTGGCTTCGATCGACCGGGTTTTATCTTGTTCTCATCTGGAACAACCGGCAAACCAAAATGTATCGTGCATAGCGCTGCGGGAGTGTTGTTAAAAGCGCTTAGTGAGCAGAGATATCACCTAGATATAAAGAGCAAAGACGAAGTCTTTTACTTCACTACCTGCGGTTGGATGATGTGGAACTGGCTCTTTATGGCGTTGGGAACCGGAGCAGGAATAGTTCTATTCGATGGAAATCCAATGCACCCAAATCCGAACCGGTTGTTTGATATCGCGCAAGAGAACGAACTTACTTTTCTAGGAGTTTCCGCCAAGTATATAGATTCAATTCGCAAGCTGGAATTACTCCCTAAAGAAACTCACGACCTATCAAGGGTTCGAACCATTGCATCTACCGGATCACCGCTTAATCCAGACGGCTTTAACTTTATTTATGAAAACGTTTCATCGAAAGTTCACCTTGCATCGATTTCAGGGGGCACCGATATTTGCGGATGTTTTATGATCGGTTCACCGGACTTGCCAGTGTATTCCGGACAGATTCAAGTTCCCGCACTTGGCTTGGATGTACAAGTTTTTACCGATGAAGGCACAATCGCAGAAATCGGAGTAAAGGGTGAGTTAGTTTGCCGAAATACATTTCCTTCTGTGCCACTTTATTTTTGGGATGACTCTGACAACGCTAAATTTAAATCTGCTTACTTTGAGCGATTTGCAGATGTTTGGACGCACGGAGATTTTGTAGAAAAAACACCAGAGGGTGGATATGTTGTGCAGGGCCGCTCAGATGCAACGCTAAATGCCAGCGGAGTTCGCATCGGAACCGCCGAGATCTATCGCATAACTGAAGAGTTTGCCGAAGTCACAGAATCGTTGGCGATAGCCCAGAGATGGGATGGCGATACCAGAGTCGTTCTATTTGTGAAGTTGGCCGAAGGTAAATTGCTAACTGAAGATCTAATTGCTCAGATTAAATCGGCGTTAAAGCAGAAAGCGAGCCCGCGCCACGTACCTGCTTTGATTGTGCAAGCGCCAGAATTCCCGCGCACCAAGAGCAATAAACTCGTGGAGCTAGCGGTTGCTAACGCGGTAAATAAAGTTGCAAATAACAACTTAGGAGCACTCGCCAACCCAGAATCTTTAACTTGGTTTAGCGACTTAAATCTGTAACTTTCTCCCAAGTGCGCGAGCTCCAAGAGTTAATCAACGCTTGCTGCACACTTACGACATCGACCGCTTCTTTGAAGCTTTGGCCAAAAGCTTTGCCTTCAACGATTGATTGCATAAATACATAATCTTCAATTGCAACTAGGTCTTCAAAGCCAATGGCATTTGCTTGACCAGGCACAAATGCACCGTGGAATGGGAAGCGATCTCCGCCGTAAATAGTGGTGTATCCGGTGTTGAGCGAGCTTCCAAGTTCGTAATACTGCAACTCATTGATCTTTTCTAAGTTCCAAAGAAGTGATCCCTTGGTTCCATAAATCTCAAAGGCGTTCTGACTTTCTGGGCCTACAACGGTTCGGCTAACTTCAAAAGTTCCGGTTGCGCCATTGGCGAAGGTGCAGAGCATTGAAGCGAAATCTTCGTTTTCAACAACGCCCTTAGGGTCACTCGCTTTGCCACGTGAGTAATGGCTGGCATTTGCGGAAGGCAATGGACGCTCTTTAATCGTGGTGTTCTGCATTCCAACAACTTCAGCGATTGGACCAACTAAAAACTGTGCCATAGAAACACTGTGACTCAAGATATCGCTAGATACTCCGTAACCAGCATCAGCTAACTTAAAACGCCAAGTCAGTAGTCCAAGTTCATCGCTTCCGTACATGCTTAAGAAGCGTCCACGGTAATGAGTTATTTCTCCGAGAGCACCGCTAGCAATCAAATTCTTTGCGTGCAGAACCAGGGGAGCCCAAACATAGTTATAACCAACGCCAGTTGGAACACCAGCGCTCTTTGCTAATTTATATGCTTGAACCGTTTGTTCTGGCTTTCCACCGATTGGTTTTTCGCTAAATACCGCTTTGCCAGCTTTAGTTGCCGCTTCAATCATTGGCAGGTGCAACATATTTGGAGCAGTTACCCAAACCGCATCTACGTCGTCTGCAGTAGCCGCTTCCATCCAATCTCCAGTTGCGCGCGCAAATCCATAATCTTCAACCGCGCTCTTTTGTCGCGCTGGATCTACATCTGCACAAACTTGCAGGATTGGTTGAAAGCCACGATCAGGAAAGAGTGATGGGATTCGCAGCGCAGAGCGAGAGTGCGCTTGTCCCATCCAACCAAGACCGAGAACTGCAATGCGGATATCTTTTTTCATTTTCCTACCTTGCCTTGGGCTGATGTGACTGGACAACGGGGATCTTGCACTTGCGCGTTCCATGAATCTCTAATCCAGTGATGTGCTGGATCATCGCAAAAAGCCATACTGCGTTCGGCGGCAGGGCCAGCCATTACATTTAAAAAGTACATTGGATATTCCGGGGAAGCGATAGATGGCCCGTGATAACCATGAGGGACTACATAAATATCTTTATCGTGAATGGTCACAGTTTCGTCGAGTGAACCATCAACGGTGTAAACGTGGAAGAAGCCAACGCCTTCATCGTCACCGTGATCAGAGCCTTCTTTACCGATCTGGAAGTAGTAAACCTCTTCATTAATTGTCGGACATCCTGGGAATTTATCGTGGCGGTGCGGTGGCCATGATGAAAGATTTCCACCGGGAGTGATTACTTCACAGACCAAGATCTTGTGAGCGCCGGTAAAACTTGTTGGTGTCGCAATGTTGGTTACTTGACGAGTTGCTTTACCTGAACCACGAACTTCAACCGGAACACTTTCAGCAGGGGTATAGCAAACCGGGAATGCTTCACTCGCTTCTGCAGTAAGCAGTGCAACTTCGCCAGATTTTCCAGAAAATTTAATGGATGAATTAACTGGAAGGTAGATCCAGTCAGAAACTGCGGCAAATACGCCAGTGCGACCTTTCAATGTAAAAGCCTGACCATTTACTTCTACCTGCACATCTTGAGCAGAGAGCGGAAGCAAGATCGCTTCGCGTCCTTTTAATTCAACTTTAACTTCGGTGTTCTTAGCGAAGTTATAGGTATAAAAACCACAAAACTCCCACCCAGCATCTTTTGGCGTTAGTGATATTTCTGAATCCGCAGTCGCCAAAGTTCCGGCAGGTTTATACCAACTCATCATCAACCTTTTCTAACCATCTTTGCTGCGCGAGATACGGCAGCTTCGACATCTAAATCTTCACCGTACAAGAGCGCACGCCCCGGAACTAAGCCGCGAATATTTGGAACTGTTAACGCTTTCTCCCATTTAGCAAATACTTCTTCCCAATTACTTCCAGGATCTCCACCTAATAACAAAATTGGACAACTTGTTGCTGCCGCAACTCTCTCAGGATTTGCAGGTGCTGGAATCTTTAACCAGGTAAATGCTGAAGACGAGCCAAGTGCAGATGCGATTGAAACTACCTTGATCAATTTCTCTTCAGATGGATCAAGAATTGCTCTGCCATCTGCATTCTTCATATAAGGCAATGGTTCAATCATTGAAACGAGTTCTAGATCCGCCAATTGCGTTGTTACGTTGGCAACCATTTCAATTGTTCTGGCAACGCCGGGATCTGTCTCATCAATTCGCAACAGAGTCTTTCCACCATCTAAACCCATGCTCTTTATATGCTCGGCGTCATATGCGCTTAAACGATCATCGAGTTCCCAAGTTGCTCCGATGATTCCACCGCGATTCATAGTGCCAATGGCAACTTTCTCTTCAAGCGCACCTAACCAAGCAAGCTCTTCCAAGATATCGGCACTTGCCATTACACCGTCTACTCCGGCAACTGCTAAACCGCGAATTAACTTATCTAATAAAAGGTAGCGATCTGCGATTGCAGTTGGATTATTTCCTGCAGCGATGATTCCACGCGCTGTGTGATCTGCCGCCAGCAACATCAACTTGCCATCTTTACCAGCAACGGTTCTGCGCGCACGATTCTTTAAAGCCTTTTGAAGAGACGCCGGATTATTGATCCTGGCTTCGATTAGCTCGAGATAGCGCTTACGATCGAATGTCATTACCGCTTGCCTCCTGTGCCAATAAAGTTATTGAGAATTTCAATAGTTGGCATTGCATCAGCGCACATTAACTCAGATGCCAAATAGGCACCAGCAGCATTAGCGAAATCACCTATTTCTTGTAATCCCCACCCGCTTAATAAGCCATGTACTAGTGCTCCACCAAAAGCATCACCGGCACCGAGTCCACAAATCAACTTGATGGGACGTGGGGCGATAACTATTCGCTCATTTTCCGTTGCCAGCAGAACTCCATCGCCGCCCATCTTTACGATTGCGATTCGAACTCCACGCTTTAGTAATTCGGTGGCCGCTTCCTGCGGATCAGAGATTCCAAGTGCGACTTGGCATTCAGCAATATTTCCAATTGCAATCGTGCACATTGAAATCGCTTCTTGCGCTGCAGCACGCGCTGCTTCAACGTTTGCCCAAAATGAAGGACGGTAATCTAAATCGATAATTGACTCTTGCTTGCGACCGCGTTGTTTAAGCCAAGTGATTGCACTCTTTGCTGTTTCACCATTGGAAAGTGCACAAGCGCTGACCCAGAAAATCTTCGCGGACTGCAAGGTATCTGTGTCGATATCACTAACAGTTAATTGTGTATCAGGTGCCTGCGGTTGGCGATGAAAGATAATTTTTGGATCCTCTGGCGGATCCTGTGAAGCAAGGACAACTGGAGTCAGACCGCTTTCAGCAACCTTTACAAAATCAGTATTTACGCCAAATTCATTTAATTTATTTACAACGTATTGCCCAAGTGGATCGACTCCGACCTTGGTAACGATCGCGCTTTTATGGCCCAATTTCGCCGCGGCTACTGCCACATTTGTGGGGGAGCCACCAATCGATTTGTGGAAAGTTTGCGGCTGACTAAAGGAGGTATTGATCTGCTCAGCAAAGAGGTCAACGCTAATTCGACCAACGGTAATCAGGTCGAGTTGCATTGATTTCACAATCCTTTTCAAGGGTAATAAACGAAAGAACTTCAGATTTCTAGATACGAACTATATAGTGAAGACCTAGCCACGTGGAAGCCGGAGATTGAGCGCCAAATGAAAATTGCTGTTATTGGCGCTGGACGTATGGGCGCTTTGCGAACTGAAGATCTCGTAAAAGTTGGCGCAGATGTCACAGTCTTTAATCGAAACCTAGAAGGTGCAAAGACGCTTTCAAATAAATTTAACTGCCATAACGATGATCTTGCCAACCTTAAAAACAACGTCTTTGATGGATATGTCGTCGCCACCGCAACTGATTCTCACATCGGCTTACTAGCGGATTTGATTCCACTTGGTAAGCCAATTCTCTGCGAGAAGCCAATCTCTTTAACTGTCGAAGAAACCGATTCAGTCATCGCCGATTGCAAGAAATTTGGAACACAGATACAAGTTGGCTTCCAAAGACGTTTTGATCCACCAATTAGCAAAGTTGCCAAGTTGGTCGCAAGCGGTGAAGTCGGAACCTTGTACACAATGCATATGTATGCCCACGATCATCTGCCCTCAACCCTCGAGTTCCTCGAAGGTAGTGGCAGTATTTACCGAGATTTGCACGTTCATGATTTTGACTTGATTCGCTGGATTACCCAGAGCGAGATTTCTAAGGTTTACGCCACGCAAGCAGTGCGCGAACATAAACAATATGAAAAATACAACGATGCCGATGTATCGCTGATTTCCGTTACGACGGCAAGCGGAGTACAGATCGCCATCACCGGTACTCGCCACAACCCTGTGGGCCACGATGTTCGAATTGAAATCTTTGGCTCTAAAGATTCACTTGCCGTGGGCTTAAACCGCAAGACACCGATCCACGATATAGATGGCGAAATGATTTTCGCTGAAATTAGATATCAAGGATTTATCGAAAGATTCCGAGAGGCATTTGCGGCAGAAACGGAAGCTTTCCATCAATTTGTAGGTGGAAAGATTTCTAATCCTTGCCCACCAGAATCTGCTCGCGAAGCGCTAAGAGTTGCTATCGCCTGCGAAGAATCCATTAAATCTGGAAGCGCTGTAACTATCTTTTAGGCACTCGTAAACATTGGTGGGACGGGTCGGACTTGAACCGACGACGACCGAATTATGAGTTCGGGGCTCTAACCAACTGAGCTACCGTCCCTGGTGGGGTTGATGCGAACTTTACTGTACTTAGAGACCTGCTTTACCAAGTAATTGATTTAGATGTTCAAGGTGATGATCTGCGTGAGGCAACTCTTCACGTGTGTGCGTGGTTAATACTCCGGCCACTGTGCAGCCCGCTTCTTTAGCCGATGTAACTCCGCCGGGTGCATCTTCTACTGCCCAACATAAATCTGTTTGTAGACCTAAGCGATCCGCACCCAAAATAAAAGGTTCAGGAAATGGTTTGCCGCGAGTTACTTGATCAAAGGTAACTGAATTAGCCGGCATCGGTATTTTGCCAGCGCGCGTGCGTGCAATCGCTAAATCAGTTGTGCAAGAGGTAACGATCGTCCAAGGAATTTCGCGATCGTTGAGTTCGGTAAGTAGTTCAAGTGCACCAGGAGCTGCATGCACACCATCAACATCGGCAATCTCTAAATCAGTGACTCGACGAATCCATTTTTGGATCTCGGCTTCTTCACGCCCTGCCAATACTTTTCTTAAAGTTTGTTCTGCAGGAACGCCATGATGGCCGGCAAGTGCTTCCAGTGGAATACCCGCTTCATTGGCCATTGTTACCCAAGAATTGAATACGGCAGCTTGAGAATTAATCAGGGTGCCATCTAGGTCAAAGAGAAAACCAATCTTTTTCAAATCTTTCCTTTATCTTTATTTGGGCGCGGATCACGTTGCATGCCGCGACGCCCCCAGAATTCCCACATCCCCATAACGCTTAAGACGAGAGCGAATCCGAATAGTAAATCTTCAGCTGGTGCGGAGAATATGCGTAGACCAACGATGGCATCAGGGCTATACATCACAATATTTTTTGAGGTTAGCCACCAATTGGTGAGAAATTGGAAAGGCAAAATGATTGCATACGAAGTCCAGAAGGCGGGACGCGTTAATAGTGAGTTTTTAAATAGGAAAAGATCGGCCATCACGGCAATAGCAAAGGCGGTAATTGCGATATCGCTGTAGTTCATTGCCCGAACTCATCTTTGCGCCAATGAGGTTTAACTGTGGTTACGCCCTCTATTGTCATAATTGCTGCCATCGGAATGACGATAAAGAAGAGATACTCCTCAAGAGGAATGTTTAGCGGGCCATAAATTCCCAGTATCTGTTCACGATCAAAGAACCAGTGACCTTTAGATATTGCATAAGCATCCCAAATCAGAAATAAAGAACTTATTGGGAGAACGCTGAGAATTACTCGTTTAATCCGGCGCAGCACTCCAACTTTTAAGGCGATCTCTAGCCAAAAAGAACCGCAGACGGTGAAGATTAACATCGCCATGTAATTCCACTTTTGCACGGGTAGATCCTCTCACGCAAGAACCCAGTTAGCGCCTAACGCTTTGGTAGTGTTACAGATATCGTAGTTTTTTTGATTACCGAGAA
>B570J14230_10000305_pt1 | contig 19020 bp, 16 predicted proteins | sample LakMenepilimnion_3_FD_14230 | JGI IMG/M metagenome (IMG submission 14230) | reverse complement strand
CCCCCGTACACCCACTAGAGCGCACCTACCCTTGCTGCATTCCTGCCCTGGGGGAGTTCGGCACGTTAATGCCGCACGGGGGATCTAACGGTAAATCTTAGTCATCACCACCGATACCCTTAAGCCTTGTAAGTAATAATGGAGGATTCGCATAGCGGCCGAGTGCGCACGCTTGGAAAGCGTGTGTAGGGCAACCTACCGAGGGTTCAAATCCCTCATCCTCCGCCAGAACGTGGGTAATCCCCCAGAAGTTTCAAACTGCGAAATTCCTGGCGCAACGCACACCTCCCTTATCTACTTGCGCCGAAATATCACTAATTTATTTTGCACAATGGCTGCACCTATTAAAACTACTATCCCACCAATTGGTTCATTCCAAGTTAGAGGTTCGCTTAAGAAAATTAGTCCCGCGAAGATAGCAATAATCGGAGTTATATATGTAACCGTAGAGGCAATTGTGCTTCCAGCTTCTTTTATAATTTTAAAGTTCCATATATAGGCAAATCCACTTCCGAAGACTCCCAAAACCAACATCGCAAGAACTGGAACTAGTCTGATCTCGTCATCCCTAGAGCCATTTAAAATATATAGCGGAAGAAGGGTTAATGTCGCCAGAATCAATTGAGTCGTCGCCAAGACTTCAGATGGTAATTGAAGTGGAATAATGGTTCGCTTTGTATAGGGATATGAAATTCCGTAACACAAAACTGCAAGTAGTAACATCAATACGGCAGTAGTTGAGTTATTGCCTAGCCCATTCCACACACCAAACACAGTGAGAATGCCAGTGGCTCCCACGATGAGGCCAAACTTTTGATTAAATGAGACTTTTTCCTCCTTAAATGCGGCTAGCATCACAAGAAGAGTCATTAAAGGAGTTGTTGCATTAATAAGTCCTGCCAATATTGAAGTCACATCCTGTTGTGCGGTTGCAAATAAGACACCTGGAATTGAGTTTAGTAAGAGCGAGACAATCCACAACTTAAACCAAATCCTCAAATCTTTTGGTAGGTGGAGTCTTTTCAGCTTCAAAAGAATTACGAGAGTGAGCGCTCCTAGGGCACATCTTACGAATGCCACGCCACTGGGAGTAAGAAAAGTTAGTCCCTTTTCAATGAAAAGGAATGAGCAGCCCCAAACAAAACCGAGAGCAAGGTAAGCGGGAATCCAACCGGCTTTTTTCATTATTCGAGTATATTGTGTCGAAAGAGGAATAAAACTAATTCACGAAACAGTAGTTCGTAACACACTAATTGCTTCTAAGGACCCTTTTTTTCCTCTCCCAAAAATGATAGTTTGCCTTTTATGACCCGTTTACCTAAAAAACGGGGAATTACCCAGGATGGAGAGGATAAATCCCTCATCCTCCGCCAGATTTATTAAATCTCAACGCCAATATATTTAGTCTCTAAAAACTCTTCAATCCCAGCAAACCCGCCTTCACGGCCCAAACCTGATTGCTTAAAGCCACCAAAGGGTGCAGCTGGATCTGAGATAACACCTTTGTTTATCGCCACCATGCCAGATTCCAAAGACTCTGCCACCTTCATCGCCCGCTTTAAATCAGTTGAGTAAACATAAGCAATCAAGCCAAACTCTGTTGCATTAGCTAATTCAATAGCTTGATCATCTGAGTTTGTAATAACAATAGGTGCAACTGGTCCAAATATTTCCTGCTTTAATATTGGATTGTCATTTTTAACAGTTAGTACTGTTGCTGGATAAAAAGCTCCAGCTCCAGCAGGAGATTTTCCACCTGTTTTAATCGCACCACCTGCAGCTACAGATGTTTCAACAAGCTCTGCAATTTTATTGCGCTCTTTGATTGAAACACTTGCTCCTAGTTGGGCACCAGTTGATGTGCCAGGTGCCATCTTCAAACCACCCATTGCTTTGGTAAGTTTTTCAGTGAACTCATCTGCTACCTCTTTAGCAACATAAAATCTATTTGCAGCGGTGCAGGCAGCGCCACCATTTCGCATCTTGGCAAGAAGTGCCCCACTAACTGCATCATCAATGTTGGCATCTGATAAAACTAAAAATGGCGCATTGCCACCTAACTCCATTGAGCATCTGATGACTTGATCAGCTGCCTCTTTTAACAGCACCCGACCAACCTCTGTTGAGCCGGTAAAAGATAAGTTAACAACTCTTGGATCCTTTAACATCTTTGCAATTGCTGGACCTGTTGGAGAAGGCAAAATCAAATTAACTACACCTGCTGGAACTCCAGCACGTTCTAAAATCTCAACTATTGCTAGGGCGGTAAGTGGGGTCTCACCTGCTGGCTTTAGGATAACTGTGCAACCGGCAGCGAGCGCTGGTCCAATCTTTCTAGTTGCCATCGCAGCTGGAAAATTCCAAGGAGTAATTAAAAGAGAGACACCAATTGGTTGCTTGGTGACAATAATTTTTTTATCTCCACTTGGGGAGGTTCGATACTCACCATTTATCCTCACCGCCTCCTCTGAAAACCAACGGAAGAACTCTGCCGCGTATAAAATCTCACCCTTAGCATCACTTAATACTTTGCCATTCTCTCTTGAAACTATCTCAGCTAATCGATCAGCCTCTGTCACCATAATTTCAAATGCTTTTCGCAAAATTTCACCACGGACTCGAGGCGCCGTCTTTGCCCAACTCTTAAAGGCGCGATGAGCTGCATCTATTGCTTGGATGCATTGCTCCTCAGATGAGATCTGAACATTAGCAATTACTGATTCATCAGATGGATCTGTAACTGGCAGAGTTGATGTGCCATTAACCCACTTGCCATCAATATAGAGCTGGGTAGAAAGTTGCATAAAGATAAGCATACGCTGCGTTATTACCGCTTAAAAATCAAGAAATAAACAGGCGTATACTTACCTCTCTATAACTTCTAATTGGAGTGTGTTTTCAACAGTGCCTAAGTCTTGGAGTGATAACGCACCAGCGCCAAAGGTGCTCAAAGAGCATGCTCACTTGAAAGATCCCTTCCTATACCGACTCAAGAGTCGATTATTAGGTAAGCCAATTAACCGCCACTCACTGCATGAGCAGCGTCTATCAAAACGACATGCCTATGGAGTTTTATCCTCAGATTGCATCTCAAGCTCTGCCTATGGTGGTGAGCAAATACTTGTGGCATTGATTCCAGCCTTTGGGTTAGCCGCCTTCACAATCTTTACTCCACTAATTGGCGTGATCCTGATTATGTTGTTAATTATCACCTTTTCATATCGGGATGTAATTAACACCTACACCAGAGCGGGTGGGGCATATGTGGTAGCAAGAGAGAATTTTGGCAAGGTAATCTCACAGGTTGCAGCAATTGAATTGATATTTGGTTACATAATTACGGTAGCAATTCAAACTGCAGCAGGAGTGGCGGCAATAATTTCTGCCATCCCAGAGTTAACCGATTATAAAGTTTTACTAACTATTTCAGTTATTGCCTTACTTACCTACATAAATTTACGTGGCATAAAAGATGCTGGTTTAATCTTTGTGCTTCCTTCCTATCTTTTTCTAGCTGGCATGTTTACAGTCTTTATTTTTGGCATCTACCGAAACTTCACTGGAACACTTCCGGAGTATGCAACTAATACACCTGGGCTTTTACCGTTGGGTGAGGCGCAGGGTTTATTAAGTCTTGCCGCTATTTTGTTGATTTTAAAAGCATTTGCCAATGGCAGTGCATCCTTAACTGGGTTAGAGGCAATTTCAGATTCAGTTGCCCTATTTAAAGAGCCTGAGCACAATAATGCGAGAAAAACTCTAATGGCAATGAGTGCAAGTTTAGCTATCTTAATAATTGGAATTGCCTGGCTTGCCCATCAAGTAGTGGCAGTGCCTTACGCCTCCGGTACACCCACTGTGATCTCACTAGTTGCACAAGCATCACTTGGTGATACTTTATTTGGTGAAAGTTTTTACTACTTTGTTCAGGCCGCAACTACATTTATCCTCTTTGCTGGCGCTAACACCTGCTTTAATGCCTTTCCAAACATGGTAAATATTGTGGCAAATGATGGCTTCTTGCCAAAACAATTAACAAAACGTGGCCACAGGTTAGCTTTTTCTAATGGAATAATTTTTATCTCCAGCTTTGCAATTATCTTAGTTATCGCATCCAAGGCCAGTATCACCACCTTGGCTGCAATTTATGCCTTGGCAGTATTTATAGGTTTTGCGTTAACTGGCTTTGGGATGGCAAAGAAAAATCGCAATAACAAGGGGAAGTACTACCTACACCTAACCACTGGTGTTATTGCAATTACAACGGTGATATTGCTGTCAGTTTTAAAGTTTGCCGATGGCACTTGGTTGGTAGTTATTGGAACACCAGTTGTTGCTGCCATTATGCTTAGATTTAATCAACGTTACAGTCAAGAAAATAAGGCTCTGATTCTTTCAAGTAAGGATTCAAGAGCCACCTCAATTACCCGTCATGATGTAACGGTTTTAGTAGATCGAATTGATATTGCAACTGTAGGGGCTATTCGTTACGCCCGAAGTTTAAAACCTAGAAACATAAATGCAGTTCACTTTGTAATTGATGACAGACGAGCTGAGGAGTTAACCAAGAGTTGGCAAGAAAACCCAGCCTTTGCCGATGTTGCACTTGAGTTAATTGATTGCCCAGATCGCAGATTAGTTAATTCAGTTGTTGATTACGCACAAACTGTTACAGTTGCCGCCGATGTTGAATTAACATTATTACTGCCCCGCCGGGCTTACTCAAAGTTTTTAGGACGCTTACTCCATGACCAAACTGCTGAATCTATTGCTGGTCCCATCTCACAGATACCTCGTGTGGTTGCCACCATTATTCCATTTGATGTTCAAAAAATTATTGCCGACCAAGAAGGTATACAAATACCCCGCGGCATTGAACAGCCAAAGTTGGAGGAGTTAAAACGAGCACAAAGTACATTTACCAAGCTGCCAGCAGCCACCGCTAGTAAGCCAACTGAGCCAATCAGTCATTACGCTGAAGATGTAACTCCGATTGGAAATATCACCTGGCGAAAACGTGCGCATGTTCAAGGAAGAGTAAGTGCAATAAAGTCTGCCCCCTCTGGTTCTTCCCCATTAGTTGAGGTTGAGGTATGGGATGAAAGCGGTGGAGTTACATTGCAATTTTTAGGTCGGCGCGAGATCTCAGGTCTTGATGTTGGATCAGAGTTGAAAGCAGAGGGCATGGTGGGTGAAGATAATGGTCAATTAATTATTTTAAATCCCTCATATGAGATTATTGTTTAACGCTTAGTAGTAAAGAAATCAATTAAAAGCTCACTGCACTCTTTTTCCAATACTCCACTTAAAACCTCTGGCTTATAAATAGCTCTTGTATCTCGAAGTAAATCCCAAACTGATCCAACAGCCCCATACTTTTCATCAAAGGAGCCAAAAACTAATCTTTTAATTCTGCTTTGTGCAATCGCACCAGCACACATCCCACACGGCTCAAGTGTGACCACCATTGTTAAATCATCTAATCGGTAATTACCTAATTTCTTCGCAGCATTTCTGATCGCAACAATCTCAGCATGAGCGGTGGGATCATTATCTTGCTCTCTTAAATTTGCACCCATTCCAAGTATGTTGCCATCATCATCAATAACTAAAGCACCAACTGGTACATCACCTTTTATGGCAGCCTCTTTGGCAAGTAAAATTGCCTGTTGCATTAAAGATTTGTAATCCACTAATTACTTTCTATTACCTGATTAAATTGTTCNCCAAAACCNAACCTACGCGCNATNGCCTCTAATTGTTCATCTGGATATAACTCACTGTCATCTAAAATGGTTAGTAACTCCATCTCACTAACCCCTAAATCATTTAGCAGATCTAAATCCCCACCAGGTTGGGCCTCATCCTCCTCCTCAGGAAATTCAAGATCTAAAACTTCAATTAACTCTGCTGCCACCTCATAATCTAATGCGTAGGTGATATCTGAGATCATCATCTGCATTTGATCCCCTAAAGCTCTAGCAATAATTACAAACTCATCCTCAATTGCAATTAACGCAATCGCTCCGCCATTGGTTTGTTGGGCTCTTAGTGAATCAATAACTGCGCCAATATCTCTTGTTGAAACTAGTTGGGCCGCATCCCACCTGCCATCTTCATGCCAGGCGATGATTCCAAAATCTACTGACATTTAGATCACACCCTTTCTGCAACCTTATGCTCAAAATCTGCCCTTCTTATTCTCCCTTTATTCTGCGCTAATTGGTAGTAGGGCTTTCCCCTTGTAGAGTAATTATGTGAAAATCCATATTGCAGACCACCCGCTGATTACACACAAGCTAACGGTGCTGCGAGATGAAAAAACTGATTCACCAACCTTTAGACGTTTGACTGAGGAGATTGTCACGCTCCTTGCATATGAGGCAATGCGTGAGGTTAAAACACAACCTGTCACAGTTAAAACACCTGTTGCAATGGCACAAGGTGCCCAACTAACAAAGCCAAAGCCTGTTGTTGTTCCAATTCTTAGAGCAGGGCTTGGGATGTTAGAGGGTATGTCTAGATTAATTCCAACTGCTGAAATTGGTTTTCTTGGCATGGTGCGGGATGAAAAAACATTAAAGGCAACCACATACGCAAATAGATTGCCCGAGGATTTAACTAATCGTCAGTGCTACATCTTAGATCCAATGCTTGCAACCGGTGGCACGTTGGTCTCTGCAATTGAATTTTTAGCAGCAAAGGGTGCGAAAGATATAACTGCGATCTGTATCTTGGCAGCCCCAGAAGGTGTTGCGGTGCTAGAGAAAGCATTTGCATCCAGCTCGTTGCAATTAAAACTTGTTACTGGCGCCCTCGATGAACGATTAAATGAAAAGGGATACATAGTGCCAGGACTTGGCGATGCTGGCGACCGATTGTATGGGGTGGTTTAAATGGCCAGTACCTCACCAGGTTATGGCATCACAATCCGAGTTGATGGACCAGCCTCTGCTCAACCAGTCTCGGAGATAACGCAAGCTATCCTGGCAACTGGTGCAACCATTACCGCACTTGATGTAGTTGAATCTGTACTAGACCGCGTGGTAATTGATGTTACTTGTGATGCAATTGATGCTGAACATGCTGAGGCGATTACTGCCGCCCTTTCAGCAAATAAGAACTTAAATGTGAGGAAGGTTTCTGATCGTACATTTTTATTACATCTTGGTGGAAAAATAGAGATTGCCTCAAAAGTCCCACTTAAAACTCGGGATGATCTCTCCCGTGCCTACACGCCAGGGGTTGCAAGAATTTCACAAGCAATTGCTAAGGACCCATCTGATTTAAGAAGATTAACCATAAAGCGAAATACTGTTGCAGTTGTTACCGATGGTTCAGCAGTTTTAGGGCTTGGAAATATTGGTCCGGGGGCAGCACTGCCGGTAATGGAGGGAAAGGCAGCTTTATTTAAAAGATTTGCTGATGTTGATGCTTGGCCAGTATGCCTAGACACCCAAGATGTTGATGAGATTGTAAGAACTGTTCAAATCATTGCACCTGTTTATGGTGGTATTAATTTGGAGGATATATCTGCCCCTCGTTGTTTTGAAATAGAGGCACGGCTTAGAGATCTCCTTGATATTCCGGTATTTCATGATGACCAACATGGCACTGCCATTGTGGTGCTGGCTGCTTTAACAAATGCATTAAAACTTGTGAAGAAGGATTTGAAGTCATCCAAAATTGTGCTTAGTGGTGTGGGAGCTGCTGGAACAGCGGTTGCCCGATTATTGGTAGCAAAGGGTGCTAAAAATATTATTGGCTTTGATAAGGATGGGTTGGTTTTTGAAGATAAAGGTGCTGAAGATCCAATGCGAAAGTGGTTTGTAACAAACTGCTCGCCTGGAACCTTCCGAGGAGATATTCACTCTGCGATGAAGGATGCTGATGTATTTATCGGCGTAAGTGCACCAAATGTATTAAATGAAGATGATGTTAAATCTATGGCAAAAGGTGCAATTGTATTTGCACTTGCTAACCCTGATCCTGAAATTGATCCAGCTCTGGCGAGAAAACATGCAGCTGTTGTTGCAACTGGTAGGAGTGACCAACCAAATCAAATCAACAATGTTTTGGCATTCCCTGGAATCTTTCGNGGGTTGCTTGATGCCCACATCAACAAGATCACCGACAATATGTTNGTNCTAGCAGCTGAAGCAATTGCCTCTTGTGTTTCNGCTGAGCAATTAAATGCTAATTTCATTGTGCCAAGTGTTTTTGACTTAAATGTTGTGCAGAAAGTGGCAGCAGCTGTTAAAAAATCCACTTAAGCATGATTAATTTTGCCGCCTCATTTGATGAGCAGTTGTCCCCAGTTGCACCATTTCTTTTCTATGTAGTTATTGCTGGAATTATCTTTATTGAAACTGGACTGCTTGTCGGTTTCTTTTTACCAGGTGACTCATTACTTTTTAGTGCTGGGTTAGTTGCCGCTGCCCGAGATGATATAAATATTGTATTCCTAGTTTTTTCGATATTTCTAGCTGCCTTTATTGGTGATCAAGTTGGTTATGTGCTTGGGCGAAAGATTGGCAGGCCCTACTTAGAAAAACATAAATCAAAGCGGATGATTCGCATGCTAGAACGTAGTGAAAGATTTTATGCACGCTATGGCTGGTGGTCAGTTGTTATTGCGCGTTACATTCCTTGGGTTAGAACCTTTGTTCCCCCAATAGCTGGCACGGTAAAGATGAATTACTACAAATTCTTGTCTGCAAATGCCCTGGGTGCACTTTTATGGGGAGTAGGAATTACCTTAGCTGGTTATTACTCTGGCTCTATTCCATGGGTTAAAGATATCTCTTACGCACTTGCTGCTTTCTTTATATCAGCATCTTTACTGGTGGCATTTAGAAATTACTTACGTGATAGACGAGATTGACCATTAACTACAACACCTAAATAGGTAAGTGCAATTCCAGCAATTAAAAATGGTGAGATAACAGTGCCTGGTGTTGGCAAGAGTAGATCAATAAGTAGTGAACCAATCAACATCCCACCAACACTAAAGAGGGTGAACTCAAGTACTCCAAGGTGTTGAACTATGTGGGAGGAGAGTGCAATATAAATTACTCCAATTGAACCACCCAGAAACATCCATAAGGGTGCGGTTTGAAAGTTAAGAATTGAGTGATCGGTAAAGAGTGATCTGAGTAAAAGTAATAAAAGCAAAAAACTTGTACCAGTAATGAAATTTAACCAAGATGTGGCAAAACTCTTATTTGAGTGTGAATTAATCCGGCCATTTAGCGCCCGTTGAACCCCAACCCAACTGCCAGCAAAAAAAGCTAACCCAAGGGCGATTATTGAAAAATTACTCAACTCAAATCTGTCCCAGGCAGATAACACAACTGCAAGTACAGTAATAATTGCAGCTACCACTCTGCGCTTAGTAATTAGAGTTTTAGTACCACCACTCAAAGCTGATTTATCTACCCAAAGAGAGATTGCAGTTTGACCAGCCAAAGAGGCGACAGTAAAAAGGGCAACACCTGCAATTGGCACCACATAGGTTTGCATTGCTACAAAGGATGCACCAAGTATTCCGGCAGTTATTGTCCATGCTGGCATTTTGTTTAAATTAATCGCAGTAAATATCTGGCGAAACCCAGCTCTGACATCTTTTCTAACTAATGCAATACCACTTACAAAAAGTAATCCAGTAGAAAATGAAACTAGTGCTGCCTCTAGTGAGTCACCCATTTTTTCAGAGAGAGCACCATTTACTCTAGATTGAATAGCGATTAAGACCCCTGAAATGGCAGATAAGAGTTCAAGGCCAACTACTTTTTCACTTTTCTTAATAGCAACTCTCCTTAAAGTTTTTTACAACTTTAAGGTAAGAGTAGCGAAATTATGGCAGTGAAGGGGCTGAGCCTAAGGTGATGTTATAAGTTCTAGTAGAGCTGCCAGAATCAACCACTACTGTAATTTGATCTCCTGGCGCCTTACTTCTAATTCTAACAATTGCAGTTACCGCATCATTTACCTTAAACCCATTAATACTTCTGACAATTGTGCCAACAGTTAGGCCTGCTTTTTCGGCGGCGCTATCTGCTGTTATGTTGCTAATTCGTAAACCAGGTCCAGCAAAGACTGGATCAAATAACACCCCTAAAAATGGCTTAGTTGATTTACCAGTAGCAATTAATTCATCAGCAATCCGCTTTGCCTGATTAATTGGGATTGAAAAACCTAATCCAATATTTCCATTTGCGCCAAAGGCAGAGCCTAGGGTTGCAATTGCAGAGTTAACACCAACTGCTCTACCTTGGGCATCAACTAATGGGCCGCCTGAGTTACCTGGATTAATAGCAGCATCAGTTTGAATCGCATCCATAAAACTTTCCGTATTACTTGACCCAGTTGTTACTGGTCGATTTAAAGCTGAAACAATTCCACTAGTTACAGTTCCAGATAATCCCAGCGGTGAACCAAATGCAACTACAGCATCCCCGATTGCAATTGATGATGAATCTCCGATTGGGATCTCAGGCAGATTTCCTTTTCTGATTGAAACCACCGCTAGGTCATACTCAGAGTTTCTACCAACAATTGTGGCCGGAAAGATATCGCCATTGTTGAGCTCAACCTCAATCTTGCCACTTGTTGCTGCACTTTCAATGACATGGTTATTAGTGATTATGTAAGACAAAGAGGAGTTTGATTTATAAATTGAACCTGAGCCCGAGCCTGAGCCTGTGGCAGTACTAATTTTAATTGAAACTACTGATGCAGATACTGATTGGGCGATGCTTTTTATATTTGCTCCAGTTGCACCAATATCAATTGCACTTCTGCCTTTAGGGCAGCTGCCATTTGTTGATGCAAAAAGTGCCTTGGTTTTATTATCAATACAAGCCTTTACTACTGGCACATTATTGTTGTTTGCAACTGCAAAACCACCAACACTTACTGCGCCAATTAGAAATCCAGCTACAACTTTGCTAAATCCGTTTTGCATACCCCTCCAATAACTCATGGCCAAATACTAGGGTTAAATCCTGTAAGTTACCTTAAAGATTTCTGATCATTACCTAGATCTTTGACCCCATGCCACTGCCAAAGTTTTAGATAAATCAGGGTATAAATAAGTGTTTACATAAGGCTTAAGACAAAACCTCATTTGCCTTCCAACTTACCTAATTACCTCTTTTGATCTAGTAATTGAATCTAAGAAATCCAGATCAGGAGTAACGCCAATGCCATCCCCGGTTGGTACAGTCAAATAGCCATCATCCATAACAAATGGAGTTGTTACATCCTGCTTAAAATATCGGGCAGAGGCTGATGTATCGCCAGGCAGTGTGAAGCCAGGTAAGGCGGCTAAGGCTAAATTGGCAGCCCTGCCAATTCCAGTCTCTAACATTCCACCGCACCAAACTGGTACCCGATTCTCAACACATAAATCATGAATTTTCACCGACTCTAAGTAACCACCAACTCTGCCTGGTTTGATATTAATAACAGTTGTAGCTTTAAGCGCTAACGCATCTTGAGCAGATTGCAAAGAGATAATTGATTCATCAAGGCAGATTGGGGTTTTTACCTCTTTGGCAAGTAATGCGTGTCCTAAAATGTCATGCTCATCTAATGGTTGCTCAATTAGTAGTAAATTAAAATCATCAAGCTGTGCTAAGTGCTTGCCATCATCTCTTGTATAAGCCTGATTTGCATCAACTTGTAGGGGGATCTCTGGGTAGATCTGCCGAATACTTTTAACTGCGTTGATATCCCAACCTGGTTCGATCTTCAATTTAATTCTTCGATATCCAGCATCAACATAGGATTTAACCTCTTCAGCTAAAGAATCTAAATTGTTTGCAATTCCCACAGAAACACCACATTCAACCTTATTTTTAGTAGCACCTAGATACTTCGCCAATGAGATTTTTTGATCACGAAGTTGAGCATCTAATATTGCAGTTTCCAGTGAGGCCTTTGCCATTTGGCCACCTAGAAATGGCTTTAAAATTGTGGAAACCTCTTCAGCTTTGAAATCACCAGCTGAATTAAGAGCGGGAATTAAAAACCTTTTAATTAAATCAATACATGCATGGGTATACTCCGGTGAGTAAAGCGGCTCAGACATTGCCACACACTCAGCCCAGCCGATAGTGCCATTTTCGTTGATCACTTTTACCATTAAAACTTGACGTGAAGATTGTGTTCCAAATGAGGTTCTAAACGGCCTAACTAGTGGCAGTTCAATAACCCGTAATTCCACCTCTGTTAATTTCATATCCGCACAACATATTCATTATTGCTTGAAAAGCCAATTACTTTCCCGCCCTGCTCAAACGCCTTAAGGAATTGCTCACGCACATTTCTTCGCCACTTAAGATTTTCAGCTTTATCAACAGCTCTTATTTCTACTATGTCTTTTGGAATCTGAATCAATAAATCTCTCTCCTGTGGCGCAGTAATAAGATCCCTGGACACTGGATTTTCACCAATTACCGCCCAGCTAGCGATTAAACGATCTGATTCATCACCGGCATTTAAAGTATCTGGCATATCACTATAAAAATTTGGATGATAAGAGGAGATATCTACACCTAGCTTGACCAGATTTAGTTTTGCATTTCGGCTAACTAATGGATCAAAGGTCCAGGCAATCTCCTTATAGTTGTTTTTCTTAGCCCAGTGCCACTGATCAATTTTTAAAGCATGGCCAATTCCATAATCTCTATACTCTTCTAAAACTGCGGCCATATGTGAGTGTAAATGTAATCCACCATTAGTTGCTGGAAATGCAAAGGCTGCGCCCACACATTTTGAATCAATGAAAGCACCGGATAGATAGGCCCCGCTATGCACCATCGCTTGCAGAAGATTGGATGTGATCTCAGTGCCTGAATCCATGGGCCAGGTTAGATCAAATACGTTGCGACCTAAACTAAGGTCGGTAGGAGAGGTAAGTTCACGAACAGTAACTGTGGGCTTCATTGTAGAACAATCTTAGCGAAGAATTAAACACTGTTTCTAGTCCAATGCTTAATTTCCTATAAATCCTTGATTTGTTGAGATCTTGTTCTGTTTATAACTTTGGTATTTACTCGTAAATAAAATTATTTTTTGCTCTGGGTTGGATCTATCCCATCAGATAGTGAGTTCCACTGATTCTTTGGCTTTCTTTCATATTGCTTTTTACTACTTTTTTTAATTAATCTAATCAATAAATAAATCATGCTGATTAAAAGCAGCAGGCTCATCAGTACAGAATCCATTTAACAAGCCTATGCCAAATTCTCTAATTTGCCAGAGTGGCTTTGATGATCTTATGAGGAGGCTAGAAACTTTCTCTTACTTAACAAAATTGTGCGCCCGTAGGGATTCGAACCCCAAACCTTCTGATCCGTAGTCAGATGCTCTATCCGTTGAGCTACGGGCGCAAGTATTTAGTGTTAGGAAGTCTAGCGATTTATTAAGACCTACCCAAACTTATTAGTCGCTTCCAATCCACCTCTTTTACCCTTGGTTTTCCAGCAATCTCTCCCGATATGACTTCTGAGGCATTTATTTTTTCCCATGCTGTTTGGTCAATTACCTCATGTCCTGACTTTAATAATGAACTTATCCCTTCACTATCTTTTGGTTCCTTTAAGTTCCCAATGATCAGGTCAACTACATCACTTGAATCACTTTTATTTGTACCGATCACACCAGTTGGTCCTCGTTTTGCCCAGCCAACTGCATAAACATTGTGTTCAACATGTCCTGCGATGTTTTTAACTCTTCCACTTTCAATATTTACGCCCGAGCAACTGACCGACTCATAGCCGATCGCTGAAATTACTAAACCTGCTTTAATTGAGAAAATTTCATCAGTTGGAATAACTTTTCCATTTTCAACTTTATTCTTTTTAAATACTACCTCTTCTACTCCATCCCTGCCTTTAATCTCAATTGGTGTGGAAAGAAACTTAATCTCAAGTTTTCTAGCCAAGCCTTTTTTGGCTTGATCTGCAATTGCCTTCATCGCCTCAATATTATTTTTTAAATCTTTTTCAACCTCTTCTAAACCATCGATCCGCTCAATAGCTGCTTGAATCTCGTTAGAATCAATAAATACATCAGTATTTTCCAATTTGGGTAGATCTCTAAGCTCTGGAGCTGTAAAAGCAGCATGCTCTGGCCCGCGTCTGCCACAGATAATAACTGTGCGAATGTTGCTTTGTTTTAATTTTACTAGCGCATGATCTGCTACATCCGTGGGATCGAGTTCGGTTGGATCAATTGCCAAGATTCGTGCAACATCCATGGCTACATTCCCAGCACCAATTACTACCGCTGTCTGCGCAGACATATCAACTTCAACATCTACATAATCAGGGTGAGCGTTATACCAAGGAACAAATTCTGCAGATGAAAGTGAGTTTTTTAGCTCCTCTCCTGCAATCCCAAGCTTTCGCCCCACCGATGCACCAGTTGCTAAAACCACTGCATCATATTGATCTCTTAAATCTTTTAAGGAGACATCTTTACCCAACTCAATGTTGGCAAATAAGCGAAAACCTGTCTCCTTGGCAATTTTTTCAAATACCTTTGAAACAGTTTTTATTTTAGGATGATCTGGCGCTACTCCACTCCTTACCAAACCCCACGGGGTAGGCAGCCGTTCAATCATGTCGATTGAAAAAGTGAGCTCATCATTTTGTGCTTTTTGAAATGCTTGCGCGGTGAAGTATCCAGCAGGGCCGGCCCCAACAATTGCGATTTTATAAGTTGGCAACTTTCCCCCAGCTTCGTAAATTTCTATTGTTTAACACTGGCGGAGACGAGAGGATTTGAACCTCCGAAACCCTTTAGGGGTTAACCTCATTAGCAGTGAGGCGCACTAGACCGGGCTATGCGACGTCTCCAACTGTGCAAGATTACCGCCATTGGCTCATCGCTAGCCAATTTACGCCCTCAAGGTAGGCTTACCGTGTGAATTCAGCTAGTAATGCCAATAGTGGTGGAAAAGATACTGAAGTAAGAACCCACGATATTCCAATAGCTGATGCGATGGTTGAGTTTATGAAAGTGGGTTGGGCGCCATCTCCACTAGATGGCGTAACTGCTCACCCATCAATTCCCTACACAAAAATACGTAGAGATAAAGTTTCTAAACAATTTGTTGGCAAGAGATTAATTTTTCCATCAGGTTCTTTAAAGGTTCGAAGCAATGACTCTGATTATCAGTTTAGAGCTCACTCTGCTTTTAGTTGGTTTACTGGAATTGTTGCATCAGATTGTGTTCCAGATTCTTTATTTATAATGGAGCCAACAGCTGATGGGCATCAAGGGTTGCTCTTTATTCACCCAAGATCTCCTCGAGATAATGATGAGTTTTATAAAAATACAAGATATGGTGAGTTTTGGGTAGGCAGAAGAATGACCTTGGATGAAACCGAAACTAAATATGCTCTGCAAGTTAAACAGATTGAATCAATTGAGGAGTTTTTGTCAGATAAAAAGGAAACACTGCTGGTCCGAGGACAAGATCCAGCAATAGATAAGTTGGTAGTTGAAGATACTGAGAGCGAAAAAGAATTTCTAAATTATATTTCAGTTATGCGAGCAGTTAAAGATAAATATGAAATCGATGAGATGCAAAAGGCAATTGATGCATCAGTTCGTGGCTTTGCTGATATGGTCCGAATTTTTCCAGCAGCAACTGCTGTGCCACGAGGTGAGCGGGTAGTTGAAGCAGCCTTTTATGGCAGAGCCAGACTTGAGGGAAATGACAATGGCTATCCAAGCGTTGTGGCCTCTGGTGCTCATGCCTGCATACTGCACTGGATAAAAAATGATGGTGATGTTTTGCCAGGTGATCTAATTTTAATTGATGCTGGGGTAGAGGTTGAATCCCACTACACCGCAGATATCACTAGAACATTCCCAGTCAATGGAAAATTCACACAAGCACAGCGCAATATCTACATGATTGTCTACAAAGCCCAACAAGCAGGAATTGCTGCAATAAAGCCGGGGGCAAGATTTAGGGATATTCACAACGCGTGCATGGTTGAGATTGCTCGAGGTGCCCAAGAGCTTGGCGTATTACCAATATCTGCAGAGGAATCTTTGTTGGCGGAAAATGGTCTACATAGAAGGTGGCAGTTTCATGGTTCAGGCCATCACCTTGGTATTGATGTGCATGATTGTGCACATGCGCGAAAAGAGCAGTACTCAGATGCCCTACTTGAACCAGGAATGATTTTGACAGTTGAACCAGGTTTTTATGTTCAACCCGATGACACATTATTCCCAGAGGAGTATCGAGGAATTGGGGTGCGAATTGAGGATGATATTTTGGTTACGGAGTCAGGTGCAAAGATATTAAGTAATGCACTTCCTCGTCACCCAGATGAGGTTGAGGCTTATATGGCAAAGCTGCTTAAGTAATATCAATTACTTGTCTTGGTTTTAACCTCTACTACCTCACAAGGTGCACCGTCGCAACAATTAGTTTTCATATGGCAATTTGGACATAACCATCTCGTTGATACTGGATCATAAGGAATGCTGCAGAAGTCACAGGGCATCTGATTATTTGCACCCATCTGAATTAGCTCCTTTGGTTTTTAATTGCACGATTAATAATGGTAGTAACTACTGAAATTATTAAAGAAGCAGCCAGAGCTGACCAAAAATCCGTAACATCTAAGGCACTACTCCATCTTGCAGTAAGCATTAACATGGCAGCATTAATTACAAAAGCAAATAAGCCAAGTGATAACAAAATTGCGGGCAAGGTTAATAGCTTAATTATTGAACCAATGATCCCGTTAATTACCCCAAATAAAAGTGCCACCCAGAAGTAACTCCAGGCAGTGCCATTAACACTTACCCCTGAAATTAAGGATGTTGCTGCCCAAAAGGCGAGTGCGCCAACAAGTAGGCGAACAATTAAATTCACAAACTAAACAATACCCTCACGTTTGCGAATCTTTGAGCCAAGCCACCTGACTGGGTCATACTTAACATCAACTACCCGCTCCTTCATTGGGATAATTGCGTTATCGGTAATCTTTATATGCTCTGGGCAAACCTCAGTACAACACTTTGTTATGTTACACATGCCAAGTCCGTGCTCTGACTGCGCCTTTTGTTTGCGATTTTTTAAGATATCAAGTGGGTGCATATCAAGCTCAGCTAACCGGATAAAAAATCTAGGGCCAGCAAATGATTTTTTATTCTCTTCGTGGTCTCGAATTACATGGCAGGTGTCTTGACATAGGAAACATTCAATACACTTTCTGAACTCCTGGCTTCGTTCAACATCAACTTGCGCCATTCTTACCTCACCCGCCTTTAAACCAGCAGGGGGTGTGAAGGAGTCGACCTCCATAGCCTTCTTATAATTAAATGAAACATCTGTAACTAAATCTTTAATTACTGGAAAAGCTCTAAGTGGGGTAATGGTGATGGTTTCACCTTCTTCAAAATTTGCCACCTGGGTCATGCAAGCAAGCCGTGGCTTACCATTTATTTCCATTGAACAGGAGCCACACTTACCCGCCTTACAATTCCATCTAACTGCTAGATCACCCATCTGAGTTGCTTGCACCCGGTGGATCACATCTAAAACAACTTCACCCTCATTTGCTTCGACCTCAACATCTTTAAGCGCACCTGTCTTTGAATCCCCGCGCCAGATTCTAAGTTTTACTCTCTTACTCATGATCTGACCCCCGCGTTATTTGGTAACTCTTCTTTGCTTAAATACTTCTCTAGCTCATCAATATCAAATAAATCAAATAACTCATTTGGCATCTTAGGTAGTTTTTGTTGTTTAACTACTACCTCTTTGCCATTAAAGGAGGAGATGTTATTTTGCGAGCGCCACTTAGGATCCATTACTGGGAAGTCATCTCTAGTATGTCCACCACGAGATTCCTCTCTCACAATCGCAGATTTTGCGGTGCTCTCTGCAACTAGCAACATATTGTCTAGATCAAATGAAAGGTGAAATCCTGGATTAAATAATCTATCCCCACTTACTGCAACATTTTCAATACGTTTTCTAATTGCTGCAATCTTTTCAATCGCATCCTGTAATTCACTTTTGGTTCTAATAATGCCAACTAGGTTATGAGTTATCTCTTGTAACTCTTGGTGAAGGGCGTATGGATTCTCTCCGCCAGTACGTTTAAAGGGGGCAGCAATCCTTTCAGCTGCATCTTTGATCGATGCATCAGAGACTTTTACAGATTGGCAGCTCTTTACATACTCAACAGCGCCTGCTCCAGCACGTCTGCCAAAAACCAAAAGATCAGAGAGTGAGTTACCGCCTAATCGATTTGATCCATGCATGCCACCTGCAACCTCACCTGCTGCATATAGCCCTGGAACTGCAATAGCAGCTGCAGTATCCGGATCTACCTCAACTCCACCCATTACATAATGACAGGTTGGTCCAACCTCCATTGGCTCCTTTGTAATATCAACACCAGCTAATTCATAAAACTGATGCCACATCGATGGCAATCGCTTTTTAATTACCTCAGCTGGAATTCGTTTTGAAACATCAAGGAATACACCACCATGTGGTGAGCCACGTCCGGCCTTCACCTCAGCATTAATAGCTCTGGCTACCTCATCACGTGGTAGTAACTCTGGGGGACGGCGATTATTATCTTGATCTAAGTACCAACGATCTGCCTCTGCCTCATTATCGGCATACTTATCTTTAAATACATCTGGAATGTATTTAAACATAAATCGCTCACCAGTTGTGTTGGTTAAAACACCACCCTCACCGCGTACTGATTCAGTTACTAAAATTCCACGTACTGATGGAGGCCAAACCATTCCAGTTGGATGAAATTGTAAAAACTCCATATCAACTAAGTTGCCGCCAGCTTTTAATGCCAGTGCGTGACCATCTCCAGTACCCTCCCAAGAGTTTGAGGTGATCTTAAATGTTTTTCCAACACCACCTGTTGCAAGTATTACCGCTGGGGCCTCAAATAAAAGCTCATTGCCATTTTCACGCCGGTAACCATAAGCACCAGTTACTTTGCCACT
>B570J14230_10000303_pt1 | contig 19042 bp, 19 predicted proteins | sample LakMenepilimnion_3_FD_14230 | JGI IMG/M metagenome (IMG submission 14230) | reverse complement strand
CACCATCTCCGCTGTCAGGCTCGGCACCTGATGCTCCTCGATGCTCCATATTGCGAAGGGCGGTCAATGCCATTGAAACAATTTCGTGTGTTGCGATTTTGTTGAGGGTGGCAACCATTGCAACACCACATGCATCATGTTCATTGGCAGGGTTATAAAGCCCCTGAACTTGTGGATAATTATTTGCGAAGGCCATAACCGCTCCTACAGATTGTCCGAAAAAAAATGGGACATCCTTGGCCCGAACTACTTAGGGGGAAAGCCTAGCAAGAAGGCAGGTTTGTGTCGCCCTAAATTGTGTGAGATTAAAGCCCTGAAATATTGGCAATCTTTCCAATTCCAGCGGTAATAAGCATGCCGAGGCTTCCTCCGAGCATTACTCGAAGTGTTGGAGACAAGATCCGAGAGCCTGCAAGTCTTGCGCTGACTAATCCAGTGATGAGCAGTCCGCCTAAAGTGAAGACAACGATCGACCAAAACTTTGCGCCAACAGTTGGAGCAAAGGCTCCCGCAAATGGAATCAGTCCTCCTGCTGTGAAAGAGATTGCAGATGCAATTGCAGCTTGGATCGGCCGGGCTTTAGTGTGTGGATGTTGACCAAGTTCATCACGCAAATGCGCCTCTAATGCATCTTTCTGATGCATCTGCTGTGCAACCTGCATAGCTAAATCTGGAGTAAGTCCACGTTGAATATAAATATGTTGCAACTCAATTAGTTCTGATTCTGGATCAGTAGCTAAATGCTCCATCTCCAATAGCCGATCAGACTCTTCAACATCATTTTGAGATCTGACTGAAACATATTCGCCAACTGCCATAGACATTGCACCTGCAGTTATTCCTGCAACGCCTGCAGTTAAGAGAAAGTCATTCTTTCCCGCAGCGGCAACACCAATCATTAAGGCAGCAGTAGAGACCAATCCATCATTTGCGCCCAGGACTGCAGCACGTAACCACCCAGCACGATGTGTGCGGTGTTGTAAGTTGCGCCGATAGACATCTTCTAGGCTCATGATTATCAGCCTACATTAAGACTTTGTTCTCTCCTTAGCGGCACGCAGAAAATAGACCAACGAAAGAGCGCCAACAAGCAGACTCACCCACACATTTACTCGAAGCCCAGCTATCGTGTTCGCAATATCAATTCGAATTAACTCAATAAACAGACGTCCGAAACAGTAGGCGACAACGTAGGCCGCAAAACTTTGACCAGGCTTTAACCGCTTACCAAAGTAGATAAGCGCAACAGCTACAAGTGAACACCAAATCGCCTCATACAAAAATGTGGGGTGAAAACTTTCAAATTGTTTAAATCCCTCTGGTCGGTATTGGAGTGGGACTTGTAATGACCACCAAGTATCTAGTGGGCGACCAAAAAGTTCTCCGTTAAACCAGTTTCCAAATCGACCAATTGCCTGTGCGAACAAAATTCCAGGCGCCAGACTGTCTGCAAATACTGAAAAAGATGGAAGATCCAATTTCTTTTGCAACATTCGATACCTCAAAAAAGCTGCAAAAAGTCCGATAGAGATCGCTCCCCAAATCCCTAATCCACCTTCCCAGATTTTGAATGCATCGATTGGCTGACCATTAGATCCGAAATATGCCGCTGGAGATGAAATCACGTGATAGATGCGACCACCGATTATTCCTGCAGGTACAGCCGTGATCGCAACCTCTGCAACAACAGATTCACCATGGGCAGTTTTTGCTCTGAAGCGTTTGTCTCCCAACCAAATTGCTACAGCTATACCGGTGATAATGCAGAGTGCATAGAAATGAACTGTGAATGGTCCAATCTCTAACGCCGAAACTGATGGCGTTGGGAAGGCAATCTTCAAACTTTATCCGGCCTCTACAGCTGAACGGAACTCATCTAAGCTGAAGCCAACTGCACTTGGAGTTGGCGTCCAGATTTTTCCGTTGATAAAAATAGTTGGAGTCGATTGCACTCCGAATTTACTCATAGAGTCATAGTGAGTTTGGACAAGATCAGCCTTTGAACCCTTAGAGACACAATCTGTGAACTTCGGTGAATCAATACCAATCTCCTTCCCAATTTTTATGAGAGTTTCTGTGCTAAAAAAGCCAGAGCCCTCTCCTGGAGTTTGCACGCTAAAGAGTGCATTATGAAAATCCAAAAAATGATTTTCATCGGCAGCGCAGAATGCAGCATTTGCAGAACGTACAGATTCAGGTCCTTTAAAGGAGAGCACATGGAATCGGACTGTGGCTTTCTTGTCGCGCGCCAAAGAGTCCAAATAATCACCCATGACATTTTCAAAGTTTTTACAGCCTGGGCACTGTGGGTCTTCCCATACGTCAACCTGGGTTGGAAGACCAGGATTAAAAGTTATCGCAGAACCATTGTCCACATCAATCGTGGAGGCAACTGCAGGTTTCAGTGTGAACCCATCAAGACCAGCTAAAGGAGCATTCTCGCGATTATTTTGTCCCAAAATTGAAAACGCTACGCCAGTTCCTAGAACAAGCAAAACCATCGCAAGAACAATCCAACGATTTGCATTGTCGCCGTTTTTACCTTTTTGCTGAGCCATGAAATGTCCCCTGTCGAATTATTAGAATCACCCGTACTAAAACCTATTCAGGGTTAAAGTATAGATAAATTATTGCCCAGGCCAAATCCAAACCACCCAGAATTCTGACAATGTAAATGGTGTAAACGGCCATAATTTGAGTCCTCTAGTTAATACATCCCAGGATTTCTTCTAATCAGGAGCTCTTGGCTCCCTCGAGATGCTCGAAGCTAGTTGTAGAGAAAGTCAGGCAAGATATAGGTTCCGTACTTCCAGATAATGCCCGCCGCAATGACGGCATAAATGATGTACATAGCCGCATAGTCACGACCTTGAAGAATAAATCTGAGAACTCTCTGATGATTGACCTCTGACCAATTGAAAGAGTTTTGATAAATGTTGATCCTGAGCATGCTCATAAAGACTGAGATTGTTGAGACTGTAACCAACATGCACCACGGACAAAATGCTTTGATTACAAAAAATGATTGTGAAAATAACCATAGGGCGAAAAATAGCGCGGCAGAATAAATAAAGAACGCAATCCTCATTAACGAATTTGGAAAGCGAACCTGCATCAATCCTGCTATTGCGATCGTGATAACTGCCGACTCAAACATCAAACCAATAAAAGAGTTGGGGAAACCGAAAACCGTTGACTGCCAGGAGAGTGCAACCTTGCCACATGAAACAACAGCATTAATGCTGCAAGAGAGCTCGGTGTTTACATCTTTAGCAAGTTTAAAAGCATCGATAGATAAAATCATCGCAGCAAATAGACTCAATGACGCTGATACCAGCATGGTCAAATATGCGTTGCGCACACGACGTGCACTAACTACGAGCAGCTCTGTCATAGAATTAATTGTAACCTACCGTCCTTCTCTCACACCTAAGGCCAATTCTTTGGCAAGATATGAAACAGCATCCAATCCAGATTGTTCATCTTTAGAATTTAGTAAAAGTTTGATGAAGGCAGAGCCCACGATTACGCCATCGGCGTAGGCAGCCAAAGATCGTGCTTGCTCACGAGTTGAAACACCTAAACCAACACAGACTGGTAGTTGACTTACTTTCCTTATTCTAGAAACTAAGTCCTTAGCATCAATTGAAACAGTTTCTCTCGTACCAGTCACACCCATTGAACTAGCGGCATAAATGAAGCCGCCTGTTGCAGAAGTTACACGGGCTAAACGCGCATCTTTAGTGCTCGGTGCAACAACGTAGATTGGATTAATGGAATTTGATGCAGTTGCTTCTAACCACCCTGTTGATTCCTCAATAGTTAAATCCGGAGTTATGACCCCTGATCCTCCATTATCTGAAATTGATGCAGCAAATTTTTCAACACCATATCTTTCAATCGGATTCCAGTACGTCATAACAACAGATGCAACTCCTGTATCAGATGCAGTCTTTAGCGCTTCAAATACATCTGATGCCTGCGTCCCCCCTTGGAGTGAAATATCTGCTGCCTCTTGAATTACTGGCCCATCCATAACTGGGTCGCTATATGGAAATCCAATTTCTATTGCATCAACGCCGGCATCTGCCAAAACTTGAATAACTTTGTGACATCCCTGTTTAGATGGAAAGCCTGCAGGAATGTAGGCAATTAACGCTGCGCGATTTTCACTTCTACATTTTGCTAACACTGAATCTAAAGCAGTCATTACAGAGGAATCCCAAAATACTGCGCCGCAGTTTGAACATCTTTATCTCCCCGACCCGAAAGATTTATGAGCAAGTTAGCTTTTGGTCCAAGTTCGTTGCCAATTATCAAAGCACCAGCTAGAGCGTGGGCGGTTTCTATTGCAGGAATGATTCCCTCAGTTTTGCTCAGTAATGCAAATGCATTCATCGCCGCATCATCATTGATTGCTCTATATTCAGCGCGACCAAGATCATGTAAGTATGCGTGCTCTGGACCAACACCCGGATAATCAAGTCCGGCAGAGATCGAATGAGACTCAACTGTTTGTCCATTTTCATCTTGCAGTACATATGAACGAGTTCCGTGCAAAACTCCAGGTGTACCGCCCGTGATTGTCGCTGCATGCCGGCCGGTCTCTACTCCATCACCACCTGCTTCTAAACCAATTAATCTGACATCAGTATCTGGGATAAATGCATTAAAAATACCAATCGCATTTGAGCCTCCGCCGATGCATGCAAGTACTGCGTCAGGAAGTCGACCTGTTAACTCCAGCATTTGCTCACGTGATTCTTCACCAATTATCTTGTGAAAATCACGGACCATGGTAGGAAATGGGTGTGGACCAGCAACTGTTCCAAGCATGTAATGCGTGTCGTGAACATTTGTTACCCAATCACGCATTGCTTCGTTGATCGCATCCTTTAATGTTTTGGAGCCAGATGTAACAGCAACAACTTCGGCGCCTAATAACTTCATACGTGCAACGTTAAGAGATTGCCTGCGAGTGTCTTCCTCGCCCATATAAACAACGCATTCCAACCCCATAAGGGCCGCAGCTGTCGCAGCAGCAACTCCATGTTGACCGGCACCAGTTTCTGCAATTATTCGTTTTTTGCCCATACGTTTAGTTAGTAACGCCTGACCAAGTACGTTGTTTATTTTGTGGCTTCCAGTGTGATTAAGATCCTCGCGCTTCAAGAAAATACGCGCACCACCGGCATGCTCTGAAAATCTCTTAGCCTCAGTGATAATGCTCGGGCGACCTGTATAGGTACGATGTAGTTCTGCTAACTCGGCCAGAAACACTGGATCTTGTTGTGTTTGATTGTGTACAGCTTCGAGTTCCTCTAGTGCTCCGATCAGCGCCTCTGGCACAAATCTTCCACCATATTGGCCAAAGTGACCTAACACATCAAAAGTTTCCACTGCTAAAGCCTACCGAGCAATTCATTGATCGCAACAGATGGCGATTTCGCGCGCACTAAAGCCTCTCCGACAAGAATTGCTGTGGCCCCGCATTCATGTGCAAAGATGACATCATCTCGTTTGGAGATACCAGACTCTGCCACCCGAGCAATTCCAGATGGAATCTGCGGGATCAACTGTGAAAAAGATTGAGTATCTACTTCCAGTGTTTTTAGATTTCGAGAGTTAACTCCAACAATCTCAGGAGAAATCTCCAAAGCTCTTTCAAGTTCATCGTGGGTATGGACTTCAACTAACGCTTTCATTCCAAGTTCTTTAGACAATTGATAATAGTCATCTAATTGATTCTGACTTAGAGCTGCAACAATAAGAAGTACGACATCGGCGCCATGTGCACGTGCCTCATAGAACTGGTACTCACTAACCATGAAATCCTTGCGCAAAATTGGAATAGCAACTGCTTTTCTTACAATATCCAAGTCATCTAACGAACCCCCAAAGCGACGACGTTCTGTTAATACACTTATGACAGCTGCGCCGGCCTGTTCGTATTGCGCAGCTAAACCGGCGGGATCAACAATTGGCGCTAGCGATCCCTTGCTAGGTGAGGAACGTTTAATCTCGGAGATGATTGAGATCTCTTCAGTAAGCAAACTAGGTAAGCAGTCACGTACTGGCGGTGCCATCTCTAGGTGTTCTAGTAGCTTTCCCATAGGTAGACGTCTTTGTTCTAAATCTTCCCGAACGCCAGCAATAATTGAATCTAAGGCACTCATTGCTTCATATCATCTGTTGGGTCAATCCCATGATCCTGAGCGCTCCAAGAATTTAGAGTCCTAGGCTTTCTTTCATATCTACTAGAAAGTTTTAATTTCGAACTCAGTAAAAGAACTAATGCAATCACAAGAATAATAGAGATTATAAGTGGAATCAAATCGCTCATTAGTTATTACCTAATCTGTTAGCTGCATGTACGGCGCTTAATACTGCCGCGGCTTTGTTATGGCACTCTTGATTTTCACTCTCTGGATCAGAATCGGCAACTATTCCCGCCCCTGCTTGAACATATGCAGTTCCATTCAGAATCAATGCTGTTCTAATTGCAATAGCAGTATCTAGATTTCCAGTGAAATCAATGTAACCCACAATTCCTCCATAAACTCCTCGGCGAGTATTTTCCTGCTCTTCAATGATCTCCATCGCTCTAGGTTTTGGTGCACCTGACAATGTGCCAGCTGGAAAGACTGAGAAGAGTGCGTCAATTGGCGTCGCTCCCTCTTTTAATTTTCCAATAACAGTCGAAACAATATGCATCACATGTGAATAGCGTTCGATGTGCATGAAATCTACAACTTCCACAGTTCCGGGCGCGCAAACTCTTCCTAAATCATTGCGCCCAAGGTCAACTAACATCAAATGCTCGGCCCGCTCTTTCGGATCTGCTAAAAGTTCTTGGGCCAACTCATCATCTTCACGTGGATCGGCCGAACGGCGACGTGTTCCAGCAATTGGATGGATCATCACATCCTTTTGATTTACTTTAACAAGTGCTTCTGGACTTGAACCGACAATCTCAATTCCATCGCTAAACCTAAAGAGATACATGTACGGCGACGGATTATTTAAACGCAACATTCTGTAGACGTCCATGGCATCTGCAGTTGATTTCATGGAAAAACGCTGAGAAAGCACTACTTGAAACGCTTCCCCTGAAAGAATCTCCTCTTTAATCTCTAAAACACTAGATTTGAATTTTTCTGATGAGGTATTTGCCTCATAAACAGGTTTTGTGAATTCGGGAATTCTCTGGACTTCCGAATTCAGTGATATCGCTAAATCAGACTCCATCTGATCAAGTCTGCTCTGACATGATGCATAAGCTTCATCAACACGATCATCGCTTCCATCCCAATTAATGGCATTTGCAATAAGAGTTATCGTCGCGTTGCTGTGATCAAAAACTGCAAGATCACTTGTCAGCATAAAGGACAGCTCTGGCATTTCAATATCTTTAATGGTCAGGTTTGGAAGCTTCTCCAAGCGGCGAACAACGTCATATCCCATAAAACCAACAAGGCCACTTGTTAAGGGTGGCAAACCTGGGATTTGAGGAGAACGTAGATGTGAAGCACAGATTTTTAGCGCTGCTAACGGATCAGTTCCGTGTGGTGCACCCGCAGGTGCGATCCCCTGCCAATAAGCTATCCCATTTTTTTCACTTAAAGTTGCTTCGCTTCGAACGCCGATAAATGAGTATCGTGCCCATGTTCCATCATGTTCAGCAGATTCAAGCAAAAAAGTATTTTCTCTATTTTTTGTGAGTTTTTGATAAACCCCAACTGGTGACTCACCGTCGGCAAGCAAGCGACGAGAAACAGGAATGACATTAAAGGATTTTGCGTAGGATCGAAATTCTTCTAAATTCATAGAAGCCCTAATCCCAAAGGCTTGTGAAAACAGGTAGTTTCACCGGTATGGCATGCCACTCCGGTTTGATCTACTCGAAACAAAATCGCATCGCCATCACAATCTAATGAAATAGAACGCACCGACTGAACATGTCCAGAAGTAGCCCCTTTTACCCACAATTGATTTCTACTTCTACTCCAGTAAGTAGCATTTCCACTTTCAATTGTTAATCCCAATGACTTGGTATTTGAATAGGCCAACATCAATATCTGCAAGGAAGTGTTGTCTTGCACAATTGTTGGAATGAGTAAATCTGGGTCCTTGAGCATGCCTAAGATGGCTGGATCTAATGTGCTCATAGGTTAATTCTGCCCTATGTGACTACCACGCTGCGCACTGGATAATTGTGCTTATTTAAATAGGTCTTTACATCGCCAATTCTATGAGTTCCAAAATGAAAGACGCTTGCGGCAAGCAGTGCATCGGCTCCAGCATCTAAGGCGGCGGCAAAATCTGAGAGCGCTCCAGCTCCACCACTTGCGATGAGTGGGACCTTTGCAACTTCACGTACGGCTGTAATCATCCCAATGTCATATCCAGCTCTGGTTCCATCTGCATCCATAGAGTTCAATAAAATCTCACCAACTCCAAGCTGACAGGCTTTTTCAACCCACTTCAAAGCATCGATTCCTGAACTTTCTCTTCCGCCATGTGTTGTTACTTCAAAACCTGATTCAGTACGCGCACGTCTTGCATCCACCGATAGCACAAGAACTTGTGAACCAAAACGATCTGCTATCTCTGCTATGAGCTCGGGGCGCGCAATAGCCGATGTATTAATTGAAACTTTATCCGCCCCTGCTCGAAGTAACTTATCTACATCACTGACCGAGCGAATGCCGCCTCCAACAGTTAATGGGATGAAAACCTGTTCGGCTGTTTTACGGACGATCTCTAACGTTGTTTCCCGCCCAGATGATGATGCAGAGATATCTAAAAATGTTAACTCGTCAGCACCTTCACGCCCATAGAGTGATGCCATCTCAACTGGATCGCCTGCATCAACAAGGTTTGTAAAGTTCACGCCTTTAACAACTCGCCCGTCGGTGACATCTAGGCAAGGAATAATTCGTACAGAAAGAGACATCTCTCTTTACTCCCCCTTCGACGTTTTTAGGCGATTCATTTTTTTCTACCTGGAACTCAATCTGCTCACTTGCAACGCTTGCTCCAAAGTAAAAGCTCCGGCATATAAAGCCTTACCTACAATTGCACCTTCCACCCCGATACTTTCAAGTGCAGCTAATGCCGAAATATCATCGAGTGTCGCAATGCCACCACTTGCAATTACTGGTTTATTGGTCACTGCGCATACTGATTTTAAAAGATCAATATTAGGTCCCATAAGTGTTCCATCTTTTGCAACATCAGTGACAACATATCGGCAACATCCATCTTTCTCTAAACGTGAAATAGTTTCGAAAAGATCTCCACCTTCTTGTGTCCACCCTCTGGCGGCAAGAGTTTGGCCGCGAACATCTAGCCCAACTGCGATTCGGTCACCGTGTTCTGCAATTACGCGAGCTGTCCACTCTGGATTCTCTAGCGCTGCGGTTCCTAGATTTACTCTCCGACATCCAGTTGCTAGCGCTCTGGAAAGTGATACGTCATCTCGAATACCGCCTGAAAGTTCAACATCAATATCTAACCTACCTACGACTTCGGCCAAAAGTTCTGAGTTTTCTCCACGACCAAAGGCTGCATCTAAATCAACTAAATGCAACCACGTTGCACCAGCTGATTGAAAATCTAATGCAACATCCAAAGGGGCCCCATAGATACTCTCTTGAGAGATCTCTCCTTGCACTAGTCGAACTGCGCGACCGTCCTTTACATCAACGGCCGGAAGAAGATAAAAACCGCTCATAGCGAGCCAATCCAATTCTTAATTAAAGCAAGGCCTGCAGTTCCAGATTTTTCTGGGTGAAACTGAGTTGCACTGAGATATTCATCTTCAACTACTGAAAGAAACTTCTCTCCGTAAACGCTCCAACTTTGAGCCTTGCCTACTGGGGATTTAGCTGCATAAGAATGGACAAAATAAAATGACTGATCTTCTATACCTCTAAGAAGTAGCGATTGTGGATCGGCTTCTACTGTGTTCCAACCCATGTGAGGAAGTATCGGTGCTTGTAGCCGATCAACAATTCCTTCGAATACACCTATACCCTCATGAAGCGATTTCTCACCATTTTCTGTTCCCTCTGTTCCATGCGCAAATAAGATCTGCATTCCAATACAAATGCCAAGCACCGGACGTTCTTTCTTTAAACGCTCTCGTACTATTGAGGCGCCATCTATCGCATTGATTCCATCCATACATGATGAAAAAGCCCCAACTCCAGGTACAACTAATCCATCAGCTTCTAAGGCCACTCCAGGATTAGAAGTAACAACGACGTCCTGACCAGATGTTGCAAATGCACGTTCTGCAGATCGTAAATTTCCTGATCCGTAATCAAGAATTGCGATCAAAGAGAACCCTTTGTTGAAGGAATTCCTGCCACTCTGCCATCGAGTGAAACCGCATCACGTAGCGCTCTTGCCACAGCTTTGAACTGAGCTTCAAATACATGGTGCGCGTTTCGACCTTCTAGAACACGAATATGCAATGCAATTCTCGCCTCCGCAACAATTGATTCCCAAATGTGCTTACCAAGAGTTGTATCGAAAGTACCAATTAATTCCACGATTTCTGGTTGGCGGTGAACAAGATATGGACGCCCTGAAAGATCTACAGCTGCTTGAACCAAAACTTCATCAAGAGGCACCATTGAGTCTCCAAAACGGCGAATTCCTACTTTCTCACCGAGGGCTTCACGTAAAGCCTGACCAAATGCTAGCGAGGTGTCTTCAACACTGTGATGTGAATCGACTTCAACATCACCTGTTGTCTTGATCATTAAATCAAAGCCAGAATGTTTACCAAGTTGGGACATCATGTGGTCAAAAAATGGCACACCCGTGGAAACATCTATCACTCCTTGACCATCTAAATTGAGTTCGACGATAACGTGTGACTCTTTGGTTTTTCTCTCAACGCGTGCTGTTCTCATCGATTTCTCCTTTAGATAAGTTCCTTTAGTGCATTTATAAACAATGTGTTTTCGGCTTCATTACCGATTGTTACTCGAAGGTGGTCCGATAATCCTACATCTCTAATCAGAACACCCTTTTTGAGCAAATCCGACCATAACTGCTTGGCATCTTGCGGGAAACCTGTAAACAAAATGAAGTTGCCCTCGCTTTCGACAGTTGTTAAACCAAGGGAAGATAAAGCGCTAACCATCAAATCTCTAGATCTAATTAATATACCAACACCGGCCAGTAACTCCTCTTTGAAATCTAATGCAACTTCGGCAACAGCTTGTGTAATTGTACTTAAATGATACGGCAGCCGAACTATCATCATGGCATCTACAACTTTTGGATCTGCAACTAAATATCCAACTCGAGCACCAGCAAATGCAAAGGCCTTACTCATAGTTCGAATCACCACTACATGTGGATTTTTCGATATCAACGTGACAGCAGAGACCTGGTCAGAAAACTCAGCGTAGGCCTCATCGATAATTAAAAGACCCTCAACGTCTTTAACTGCATCAGCAATCTTTGCGATCTCAGCGATTGCTATTGCTCCGCCGGTGGGATTATTCGGTGTTGTGATAAATGTTAACGTCGGTTTGTGTTGTTGCACCTGTGCTATTGCATCCTGGGTATTAAGTGAAAAATCTGAATTACGCGAGCCATCGATCCAAGGAGTATTGCTCACTCTTGCGATAAGGGCGTGCATTGAATATGAAGGAGTAAAACCTAAGGCCGCACGCTGTCCGAAGGCTAAAAACATTGATTGAATAACTTCATTACTGCCATTAGCTGCCCAAGTATTGTTAAGTGTAAAGCCTGTTTTACTCAATCCATTGATATAGCTCGCTAATTTAGCGCGCAGGTTCTCAGCGTCGCGATCAGGATATCGATTGAGTTGTGCGGCAACCTTTGAAACAGTCTGAGTTATCGCTTTCTGCAATTCGGCAGAGAGCGGATATGGATTCTCGTTTGTGTTGAGAAAGGCCTGAGCAGGAACTTGAGGCGCGCCATAGGGAGAAAGTGATCGCAAATTCTCGCGAAGAGGTAACCAGGCTGGCCAACTCATAGCAACTTCTCAAATCGCGCGAGCATCGCTTCACCGTGGGCCGGTAAATCTTCTGCATTTGCAAGTGTTACAACTGTTTCTGCAATCTGACTAAAAGCATCTCGCGAGTACTCAACAAAATGCAAACCGCGTAAGAAACTTTGTACTGATAATCCACTTGAGTGGCATGCACACCCACCAGTCGGTAAAACATGGTTTGACCCTGCTGAATAATCACCCAATGACACTGGTGTAAATCGACCAATAAACACAGCGCCGGCATTTCTTATCTTGGTAGAAACTTGGCGAGCATCGCTACATTGAATTTCAAGGTGTTCGGCAGCATATGCATTTACTACATCTATCCCCTGATTTATGTCATCAACTAAAACAATCGCCGATTGCACACCAGATAGAGCCTGTCGAATACGATCTGAGTGTTTAGTTGCAGCAACTCGAACTTTTAACTCGTCTGCAGTCTTTTCTGCCAGTTGGAGTGAATCTGTCACTAAAATTGCCGCAGCAATGACATCGTGCTCGGCCTGACTGATTAAATCCGCAGCAACATCACTAGGTAGCGCTGTTGAATCTGCCAATATTGCAATCTCAGTTGGTCCGGCCTCTGAATCAATCCCGATCAAACCCCGTAACGCTCTCTTAGCAGCGGCAACATAAATATTTCCAGGGCCAGTTACTAGATCAACTTTTTCGCATACTCCTTCCATCCCATAGGCAAAAAGGGCGATTGCTTGCGCTCCACCAACTGCATAAACCTCTGTAACTCCCAAAAGTGCACACGTTGCAAGAATTGTTGGATGAGGCAAACCTCCAAACTCTTTCTGTGGTGGCGAAGCTACGGCTATTGATCTGACCTTAGCGATCTGTGCCGGAATAACATTCATCATCACGCTGCTTGGATAGACAGCTCGGCCTCCAGGTACGTAGAGGCCAACACGATCTACTGGTATCCATTTTTCTGTGACTGTTGCGCCTTCAACCAAAGTCGTGGTTTTTTCACTTCTTACCTGATCATTGTGAACTTTCTTGATACGACCAATCGAGAGCTCTAAAGCTGCACGGACTTTAGGATCCAATTTTTGTAAAGCAGAATCCAAATCTGCTTGCGCCACTCTTATTGCAGTTGGCCTTATGCCATCGAATTCTTGAGCCAGTTCAATCAATTCTAACTCTGTACCGTTTTTTACTCTTTGTAAGATTGGTTGTATTAGTTCCAAAGCTTGATCAATATTAAAACTTGCCCGAGGCAATTGGGAGATATATCCCGTCTTTGATAGCGCCTTTCCGCGTAGGTCAACGGTGCGAATCATGCGCCAATCGTATCGGCTAGAGGTTAGTTCTTGCCGATGGTTTCTACACTAAGCAGTTGGGTCCCAAAATTGATTTCAGATCTGCGCTCAGGCTAGGTGAGGCAGTGATTAACGCATCAACTTTCATGACTGTGCTTCCACCGTTTTCACGCAACTGGAGATGCACTTCTCGCTTTCCAGGATGTGATCTGAGAATCTCTTTAATTCGCTCAACAACTGGCGGAGTGCATTGAGCAATAGGAAGGCTGATTACCAGCGGTCCAACTGGAGCAGATTTGATATCTGGAGTCGACATCTCAAGTGCGGTAAACCTTAATGCATCTTCACGTCGATCGACTCTGCCTCGAATTGTGACAATTCGATCTTCAGTAAGTGTGATTGAGTATTGATTGTAAGTGTTTGCAAAGAATAGAACCTCTAACGATCCCTCTAAATCTTCCACTGTTACAACGGCCCATGATGCGCCTTGTCGTGACACTTTTCTGACAACACTTGTTATCAGACCACCGATGGTCACAATCGATTCATGCTGTGCCCCATCATCAACTAACTCACTGATAGTCAGATCTGTATTGGCTCGTAAGACGTGCTCTACGCCAAGCAGAGGATGATCAGATACATATAGCCCTAACATCTCTCTTTCATATGAAAGAAGTATTGACTTTTCCCACTCACCTTCGGGAATTTCAATATCCAACCCTGAAACAGCGGTTACTTCTTCTCCACCAAATAGGTCAAACTGCCCAATTGCTTCTGCTCTCTTTGATTCAATTACCGAATCAATTGCTTCCAGGTGAACAGCGATAAGTCCCTTCCTGGTAGAGCCTAAGGAACCAAATGCGCCAGCTTTGATCAAAGATTCAATTGTTTTTTTGTTGCAGACCTGAGCATCTACCTTTGCTAGAAAATCTCCAAAAGATGTAAATCTACCTTTTGCTCCGCGCGCAGTTTTTATGGAGCCAACAACACCTTCTCCAACATTTCGAATCGCAGCTAATCCGAAGCGAATATCTACTCCTCGAGGCGTGTACTCGGCATCAGATTCGTTGACATCTGGTGGCAGAACTTTAATTCCCATGCGACGGCACTCTGAAAGATAAAGAGCAGATTTATCTTTGTCATCTCTGACTGAAGTTAATAATGCAGCCATATATTCAGTCGGATAGTTGGCCTTTAAATACGCTGTCCAATACGAGACGACGCCATATCCTGCAGAGTGGGCACGGTTAAAAGCGTAATCAGAGAATGGAATTAGCGTGTCCCAAAGACGCTTGATTGCAGCCGTTGAAAAACCATTTGCTTTCATGCCTGCTTCGAAGGGGACATACTCTTTATCAAGAATTTCTTTATTCTTTTTACCCATAGCCTTACGTAAAAGATCTGCTCGACCAAGTGAGAATCCTGCAACTTTTTGCGCAATCGCCATCACCTGTTCTTGATAAACAATCAACCCGTAGGTGTCACCAAGAATCTCTTGCAAGGACTCAGATAGTTCATTATGAATAGGCTCAACCGGCTTACGTTTATTTTTACGATCTGCATATAAATTATGTGAGTTCTCCCCCATGGGACCAGGTCGATACAGTGCAATAACCGCAGAGATATCTTGGAAAGAATCTGGTGACAAACTCTTAAGTAGCGCTCTCATTGGCCCACCGTCGAGTTGGAATACACCTAAAGTCTCTCCGCGGCTAAGTAGTTGGTATGTTTTAGGATCATCTAAGGTTAAATCTTCTAATACAACATCAATACCTTGATTAGCTTTTATATTCAGTAGGCAATCATCTAGAACCGATAAGTTTCTAAGGCCTAAAAAATCCATCTTGAGTAGCCCTGTTGCCTCACATGCACCCATATCAAACTGAGTGATTATTGCCCCGTCTGCTTCACGACGATGAATTGGAATAACATCAAGTAAAGGTTCGCGGGAGAGAATTACTCCCGCTGCATGAACTCCCCATTGACGTTTTAACCCTTCAAGGCCACGAGCAGTATCAACTACTCGCTTTGAGTCAGAGTCGGATTCATAGAGTGAGCGAAACTCTCCAGCCTCTGCATAGCGCTCATCTTTAGGATCAAAAACTCCCGATAAAGAAATGTCTTTACCCATTACAGATGGTGGTAGCGCCTTTGTTAACTTCTCACCGATCACATATGGATAGCCCAATACGCGAGTTGAATCCTTAATCGCCTGCTTAGACTTAATGGTTCCGTACGTAATTATCTGTGCAACGCGATCTTCACCATATTTGTTGGTTGCATAACGAATCATTTCACTTCGACGACGTTCATCGAAGTCCAAGTCAATATCTGGCATCGAAATACGTTCTGGGTTCAAAAAGCGCTCAAAAAGTAGGCCATGTTCGATTGGATCTAATCCGGTGATTCCTAACGAATATGCAACCAAGGATCCTGCTGCTGATCCTCTACCTGGCCCTACTCGGATACCAACTTTCTTCGCATGTGCAACCAAATCTGCAACCACGAGGAAGTAACCTGGAAATCCCATCTTCTCCATAACACCAAGTTCATAGGTCAGTCGAGCCTCGTGTGCTGGAGTGATCCGTGAGCCCATTCGCTCCTTTAATCCGATCTGTGCTTGTTTTTTTAACCAAGTATCTTCAGTCTCACCGGATGGAACTTCAAACTGCGGAAGAAGATTTTCACCTTCTCGCAATGTGACATTACATCTTTCGGCAATAAGTAAGGTGTTGTCGCAACTTTCTGGAAGGTCTTTAAAGAGCTCTCTCATTTGGGCTGGAGTTTTTACATAGAAAGAATCATTATCGAACTTGAAACGTTTTGGATCGGCCAATGTTGAACCGGACTGAACACAAAGAAGTGCTTCGTGTGCTGGTGCATCAGCTTGTAAGGTGTAGTGCAGGTCGTTTGTTGCCAGGAATGGAATACCTAGCTCTTTTCCTAGACGAAGTAGATCATCCTTAACTCGGGCCTCGATTTCAATTCCATGATCCATAACTTCCAAAAAGTAATTTTCTTTTCCAAAAATATCTCGATAATCACTCGCTGCCTTGATCGCTTCTTTATATGCACCCATTCGAATTCTGGTTTGAATCTCTCCGCCAGGACATCCAGTTGTAGCAATCAAGCCTTGTGAATGTTTTGCTAAAAGTTCGCGATCCATTCGTGGCTTGTAGTAATAACCTTCTAGAGATGCAAGTGAGGAAAGACGGAATAAATTTGCAAGGCCTTCATTATTTTCCGCCAAAATAGTCATGTGGGTGTAAGCCCCACCTCCAGATACATCATCTTCTCCACCACTAGCCCACTGGACGCGTTTCTTATCAAAGCGCGACTCAGGTGCAACGTAGGCTTCAATTCCAATAATCGGCTTTACATCAGCTTTCTTAGCGGCTTTATAGAATTCAAATGCACCAAAAACATTGCCGTGATCTGTCATTGCGATCGCTGGCATTGACTGAGATTTAACTTCTGCCAGCAACTCGCTTATTCGTGCAGCACCATCGAGCATTGAGTACTCGGTGTGTACGTGCAGATGTACGAAGTTGTCTTTATTGTTGTTGGACATGATTGGCGAGATTAGTGGCTATGGCAGAACTGCGTCAGAAAGCAACGCCAGTGAGCCTGTGAGATCGGAGGGATACGGGGCTTTAAAGTTGAGTTTGGCCTGCGTAACTGGATGGGAAAAAGATAGTTCTGCTGCATGTAGCCATGGTCTAGACATCCCTAGGCTCTTGCCCAAAACTGGGTCGGCCCCATATGTCGTATCCCCCACTAGTGGATGATGCAAGGCTGAAAAGTGCACTCTGATCTGATGGGTTCGGCCAGTTTCTAATTCAATTTTTACCATTGATACTGCACGATAGAACTCCATCACTTCGTAGTGAGTAATGGATTCTTTTCCTGTTGCAACAACTGCAAAGCGATGATCTTCTTTTGGGTGTCGATCAATAGGTGCATCAATCGTTCCAGTTGATGGATCCATATGTCCTTGTACAAGTGCGTGATAAATCTTTGAAACAGTTCTATTTCTAAATGCATCCTTCAGCGCATGAAAAGCTTGATCACTTTTAGCAACGATCATTAAGCCGCTGGTACCAACATCTAAACGATGAACGATTCCTTGTCTTTCTGCTGGACCAGAAGTTGAAACCGAGTATCCGGCGGCCATTAAGGCCCCGACAACAGTGGGACCTGTCCATCCGGGACTTGGATGTGCAGCACAGCCGACAGGCTTATCGATAACAACAATGTCGTTATCGTCGTAAATAATACCTAGTCCTTCTAATGGAGTCAGAGGTATTGGATCGCTATTAATAGGCGCGGGCATTAAGACTTCGATGACTTGTCCGGCTACGACTCGATCTGACTTTGGCATGACCTTGCCATTTGTTGTGATGTCACCGTCTTCAAGCAGTTTGACTACCGAGGTTCGAGAAAGTCCAAGTACTCGAGTCAAAGCGCTATCGATGCGCTCTCCTGCGACTCCCTCAGGAACTGAAAGTGTCCGTAGCTCTCTTTGGGTCATGAATCAGACTTTACTCTTGTTACAGGCGGAATATTTCGCAGCGAAAGAATCATTGATATTGCAGCTGCAGCGACTATTGCAGTGTCAGCGATGTTAAATACTGGCCAATTAGGAATCTGAAGCCAATCAATAACATGGCCCCTGAAGACTCCAGGCTCACGAAATATGCGATCAACTAAATTACCTAGAATCCCACCCATTGCAAGTCCCAGTACAACCGACCAACCTCTTGAAGTAATTCTGGTTGAATAATAGAAAATTACTGCCATGACTAAGAATCCAAAGAGCGTTAAAAAGACTGTCGCTCCTTCTGCAACAGAAAATGCTGCACCAGGATTTCGCACAAGTGTAAGTTGAAGGAAATCACCAATTACTTTTATATTGGAGCGATCCGAAAGCGTACTTACCGCCCATAACTTGGTTGCTAGATCTAGAACCCAAACAAACCAGGCAACACCATAAAGTGTGCGCCAATATTGCACAGTTAGCGCCGCTCTTCCTTCTGCTTACACAGCATGCACAACGTTGCACGCGGAAATACTTGAAGACGAGCTTTACCAATAGGAGAACCACACTCCTCGCAGTTTCCGTAGTTCTTAGAATCAATTCTCTCTAAAGCGCGCTCGGTCTGAAGGACCATGTCACGAGCATTGATCACTAGCGACATCTCATGTTCGCGTTCGAAAGTTTTAGTTCCAGCATCGGCCTGATCGTCGCCAGCGCCCTCACCAGATTCCTGAATGAGCTCATCCATCTCTAACTCAACAACAGCTAGCTCTTTGCGCAATCGATCTAGCTCTTTGGAAATTTCTGCTCTAACTGATTTAAGCTCTGCTGCAGACCATGGTGTTTCTGCGTCAGTTGCAACAACTGGAACTGGAGCAACTTTTATTGGCTTGAGAGGCGCAATCTTTTTACCACTCTTAACAGGACGTGGAGGTGGAGGCATTACAAGGCGTCTTTCTTCTACAACAGGTGCTACAACAGTTGCAGTCACCGTTGAGACTGAAACGGTTTGGGATTTTTCATCAACAGTTAATGTTGTTTTTGATGGAAAACCTTTTCCTGACGCCTTCTTTACCGGAATACTCTTAATGCTCGCTTTTTTGGCAGGGGCGGCTTTCTTTGCAACCGCCTTCTTCGCCGCCTTTTTTACGGGAGATGCCTTCTTGATCGGCTTCTTTTTTGGTGTTGTTTTTTTAA
>B570J14230_10000301_pt1 | contig 19087 bp, 18 predicted proteins | sample LakMenepilimnion_3_FD_14230 | JGI IMG/M metagenome (IMG submission 14230) | reverse complement strand
TGAACATCATTTCGGTTTTCGAGACGCAATAAGTCGTGACGGGGTAACTGTTTCGTATTTCACTTCTTTAGAGGCAATTTCGCAGTGGAAGAACTTAGATGAGCACAAAATGGCCCAACAACTAGGTCGAGATTCCTTCTACGAGGAGTACTCAGTTCAAGTCTGTGAAGTGCTCCGAGATTATGGCTTCGAAGCGTAAGAGTCTTTATTCGAGCTTATAGGGCGACTCTTCTTTAATTATGTTCACTGCGCGTAACCAAGTAATTATGCAACAATGCCGATACGACGGTTTGGTAGTAACTGGGACTTGGTTTATATCCAAGTCCCTTTTGCTTTTGTGCAATATTTATATGTTTATGGAATACTTTACTCACGATCGCTTGGTAGTAACTGGGACTTGGTTAATCACCAAGTCCCTTTTACTTTCCACAGAATTAATTTATTCACAGGTTATTTCATTCCAAAATTTCGCTACCGGTTTCTTGCGTAACTTCGCTCACGTGTTGGGGGCGTGTTGTAATTGGCAGCCTGATTGTTTACCAAGCGATCGGAGCGGGTTCAAACCCCGTCGTCTCCACCACAGTCTTAGTTGTTTCAACTCGGTCTATTGGTATCGGTCAATGTAGTTGTTTCAGCTTTGCATGGGGGAGCCTCGAGAGATCGGGGCTCTTTCCAATTTTTCCCAACTTATAGGGTTTTATTTCAAGGTATCAAAGAGTGATCGCTAATTCCTCAATCAATTCAAACAGTGAGTAAACATCTTCTTTTGTAGTCCGAAAATTTGTATAACAGGGTCGTAGCCAAGTTTGACCATCAATCTCAGCAGTAGATAAGTAGAAACGACCATCTTCCACAATTCTTTGACAGAGTCGCATATTCAGATCACTTGAGTCTGATTGGTTTGGATCAATTAATTGAATTGGAATAATTGAGAGCTGAGGTGGTTGGGAAAGAGTTCTGAAGTTTGGACGCTCAGATGCAATTTTGTAAGTTAACTCTGCAAGTTCAATATTTCTTTCAATAGCTTCCTTAAATGCATTTGCTCCATGAGTTCTAAATGCCACCCATAGCTTGAGTGCGCGAAATGGACGGGAGTATTCAAGAGTTAGATCTACAGGATTATATTTTTCAGTGTCATGTGGAATGTAGGCTTCATGGTGAGAAAACGTGGCGGCTAGCATCTCTTGGTTCTTCATAAGTAGAAGCGAGCAGGATTTTGGAACAAAAAGCCATTTATGCGCATCAATCGTTATTGAGTCGGCTTTCTCAATTCCTTTAAATAGGTCTGAACGATAAGTGCCTGCAGCAGGTACACCATAAGCACCATCGACATGCAACCAAATCTTTTTGCTTTTTGCAACTTCAGCGATTGCATCAATTTGGTCTACTGCACCAGTCAGAGTTGTGCCTCCGGTAGCTATTATTGCGATAGGTATAACACCTTCAGCTAAATCTTTATCAATTTGTTTTTTCAATTCATTGACGCACATACGATGGTTTTCATCAATTGGAATAAGACGTAGGGCATTGGTGCCAATTCCAAGCACTTCAACGGCTCTACTAACTGAATAATGCGATTCACTAGAGGCGTAGATTGCTACGGTCTCATAGTTTCCAGATTTTCTAGAGTTTGGAAGTGCAGCATTTCTCGCTGCTGCTAAAGCCGTTAAATTGCTGACCATTCCACCAGAGGTGAAATATCCACTCGCATCTCCGTAACCAATGAACTCCGAAACCCACTTTGCTGTCTGCTCCTCCAACATAGTAGAAGCCTTTGAGTCAAGGGCATGGTTGATGTCGTATGAAGTGGCTAGGAAATCTGCAATGGCTCCCACTTCAAGACCACTAGATCCTATGTATGCAAGAAACCTGGGACGGGATTGAGCAACAGATGATTCTAGGATTTCCATCGAATCCCGAAGAACTTCTAATATTTCATTTGCCTGGCGGGGTAACTTTTCAGCGAGAATTTCACTCATTTCACTTGTGACCACAGGCTCTTTATCACGCGCCCGATCAAAGCTGCTCCAGATGCGCTCCATTTCATCTGCCAGGAATTCTAAAACTAGACGTCGGTCTTTACCAATTCGCATATTCTCCATTATCGCCTCATTAGCTCTATAGAAATAGCGAGTTGAGCACGGTGAAGTCGAGTCACAAGTTCTGATTGCCGAATGCCTAAATCTTGGGAGACATCTGAAAAAGTTCTTTTTTGGTAGATGATGCCAAGCGAAACATCCTTGAGTGGCTCTGGAAGTGTTTGTATAGCTGCAAGAAGATCCTTGGCTGCAATCTTCGACATGTCAACTTTCCCTCCATCATCTTCAAATGAAATATCTAAATCAAAAAAGTTGCTCATAAGTAAATCTCGCCTCTCAGTGTATTTAAGTCCCGTCTCATTCCGATCCCAGCAACTCCAACTAACCTATTTTCACGACGATAGCCAAAAATAAACTCTGTATCTAGGCTTCCATCCAAAAGTTGAACTTCATCAGCAATTTTAGGTTCTCCATAACTTAGAATGCTCATATCGAATTGATCACTCCAGAAAGACGGTAGCGGATTAAAAGATTCACACTCCTTGAAGTCAAAGACAGAACCAGGATTTACCGCATTAGCAATCTCGCGCCCGACTCGTTTTCCACATTCAATTGGGATATTCCAATGTTCAATTCGTCGAGCAGGAAGTTTTTGATTTACATAGGGAAAGCGCGCTATATCCCCGACTACAAATAAATTTTCTAACGGATTACCATCCGTGTCTGTGGCTCGCAGCGTTGCATCTGTTAGCACTCCATTAGCTTTATCTAAACCAATTCCATCGAGCCACTCGGTATTTGGCAAAGAACCAACCGCTTCAATAAAAATTTCGCACTCGATTGTTTTTCCATCCCCAAGAAGAACCCCTGTGACAAAGGTTTCGCCTATTAAATCCACAACAGAGTTACTCATATGAAAACGGACGCCATTAGATTCATGCCTAGCCTGAACTGTTTTTCCGAACAACTCGCCAATTATTGCCGCTAATGGCGTACTTTCCATCGCAACGATTTCGACTGAACATCCTAATTTCCTAAGGGTTGCTGCTAGCTCGAGACCAATAAATCCTGCTCCAAGAATTACAACACGTTTGCCAGGGGAGACGGCAGCACGAATACTTTTGGCATCATCATAAGTGCGCAATGAATAGCGTCCGGACTTAACTTGATTTTGAAATTCTATTTTTCGAGAACGTAATCCGGTCGCTGCGACAAGGTAGTCGAAGGAGAGTTTCTGGTTGGAGTGAAGTGAAATCTTTTGTTCATGAATATCAACCGACCGCGCTGGATCACCAAGAATGAATTCTGCTTCCAACTGCTCACTATTAACATTAAATGCAACAGAATCGAAATCCTTGTCTTTAGCAAGGAAATCTTTAGACAGTGGAGGGCGGTTATAAGGAAGATGCATTTCTGCTCCGACAACAGTTATCTCGCCACGGAAACCGGAACGCCTCAAGGATTCTGCGGTTCGGAGCCCACCCATAGAAGCCCCGACAATCATTACTCTATTCAATTAAAGTCACCTCGTGAAACAATACTTTGTGCAACTTATTCGGAAATAGTGATTGCTTGCATAGGACAGACATCTGCCGCGGCAATAACATTAGCTTTTTCAAAATCTTCAGCTGTTGCAAGATATTCCAATCGATCTTCGGTATTGAGCTTGAAGATATTCGGAGCTTCAAAGACACATTGCCCGTAATGCTGGCACTTTTCCATATCCACAAGAACCTTAATCATTGCTTCTCCTTTACTGTTGAGGGATAGAGATCCTTTGAAGGTGTGCGAATCCCGCGGAATTCCCAATCGCCACCAAGTGCGGTGGAAACGACTTCTTCACTTTCAGTTGGTTGTGCTCCAACACCTTCACGGATTAGATGACCTTCTGTAATTGTGTTGCTCAGACGGCCAAGACCTTCGACCTCAACCTCTACAACATCGCCAAGTTGCACTGGCCTTGAGTGGGCGGGCGTACCTGAAAAAATCATGTCACCAGGAACTAACGTGATAGTTCTTGCGATGTCAGCAACAAGATAATGCATGTCCCATTCCATGTTGTCCGTGTTATCTTCTTGCTTGAGTTCGCCATTGACATAGGTTCGAATCATTTTGTTTCGAAAATCCCAATCGGTAACTATTGCTGGACCGACCGGTGCCAGTGAATCTGCCCCTTTAACACGCAACATTGAACCAGCATCCGTGTCACGGAAATCATGGAGGCCAAAGTCATTACCAACGCTGTAACCAGCAATGTATTTTCTTGCTTCTTCTGGCGAAACATCCTTACAGGTTTTTCCAATAATAATAACAATTTCACCTTCATAATTAAGCCACTTACAACGCTTTGGTCTGACAACATTTCCCTTGTGTGAATTTAGTGCAGTTATTGGCTTATGAAAATAAGTAGGAGCTGCAGGCAACTTAGTTAAGAACTCTTTCGTTCTGCTCTCATAATTTAAGTGAACGGCAATAATCTTGGTTGGTATAGCTGGTGGTAAATGATTGACATCCTCTATGGAAAATTTGCGTCCGTCTTTAGCGACCAGTGAATCTCCGAGCCGCTCAACTATTAGTGCTTCGCCATCTACTTCAATTCTTCTAAATTCAGCCACGGGATAGAACCAAATCTTTCGGTTGTGCGAATCCATCCGATGGTTCAGGGAAATAAACATGGACCTGTCCTGTACCTATTGAATTTTCATATTCGCTATAAAGGACACCCTTTGATTTGTTCAGTTCTTCACCGAGGGCACCTGCCATTGCCAAATAATGGAAGAAGCCTGCTTCTGGCTTGTATTTCCTGAAAGTATCAAAATCTTCAAGGATTGCAGCGTGATTACCTGCTTTCATCCACTCTAGAACCTTTAGATCATATTGGTAAGCCTCTGGTGTATAGATATGAATTGGATCGCTCGCTTCGTGCTTTCTTAGGTCTCTCAATTTGTGGAAAGTATGCGAAAGAGCGCCTGATGCAATCAAAATTACCTTACGGTCGCTGTCGCGAATAGCTTCACCGAGTGCTCTTCCTGCCCGAATAAAATCTTCAGGTGTTCCGGTCTGACAAACAGACAAACTGATCCACTTTTTATCATCTAAGCCTCTACCTAGATAGTGCCAAAGATTAATTGTTGCGTAATAGATCGGAAGATGTGGATCTGAAATTGGTGTGATCCATGTGCCATTTTTCTCGTCATACTTTGAAAGCGAATTAGCAAGTTCTGGATCGCCTTTAATGGAGTAAGGAATCTGAGTCATTCCTCGTGGCAACTCCTCAGAAGTGAATAGCCCAGATCGTTCTGCTGCTGAGGTAACAACGAATTCGACTGTAGTTGCCCAGTGGCTGTCAAGAACAACGACAGTGTCATAATCGAGCGACTCAAATACGTCTTTGCGTAATTTTTTAAGTCCAGGTACGAGGCTGATTTCCTGGCCGTTGTTGAGATCCTTACGAACCATTTCTGGCAGCATAATTGTTGGTACATGTGCCAACAATGCAGCCCCGACGACTTTGCCCATTTTTAATCCTTCCATCCATTAGGTGCGATTACTGTGTTTTTTACATCTGCATAGAAATCAAAAGACCAAGTTCCTCCATCGCGTCCAATCCCCGACTTTTTAGAACCCCCAAATGGCGCGCGAAGATCTCGCACAAAAAAGCAGTTCACCCAGATAGTTCCAGCAACAAGGTTTTTTGTTATTTTGGCAGCGTGCTCTCTTTCACCAGATACGACAATTGCCGCAAGTCCAAACTCCGTATCATTTGCTAAATCGATTGCTTCATCATCATTTGAGAAAGTCTGCATACAGAGAACTGGACCAAATATTTCATCACGGAATATCTCACTGTCGAGACTAGGTTTCATTACAAGAGTTGGTTGGTAGAACAGCCCGCCTAATTCTTCATTAGGCTTTCCGCCGAGAACAATTTGTGCCCCTTCATGCTTTGCACGACTAACAAATCCTGAGATGCGAGCGAAATGATCGCCATGTATCTGTGGTCCAATTTGTGTTTCTTCAAGTCTTGGATCACCTTGCTTAATCTGTTTGGCTTTATCAACAAACATTTCTGCAAATTTATCTGCAATATTTTTATGCACTAGTAGTCGAGTACCAGAAAGACATACCTGTCCCGCATTGTCGTATTGCTCAACGGCTATAGTCGTTGCCAAATCTAGGTCGGCATCCTCTAGAACGATCATAGGACTCTTCCCGCCTAGTTCGAAAGAAACAGGCGTTAGGTTATCTGCTGCAGCTTTGGCAATTATTTTTGCAGTTGGAACTGATCCAGTAAATGAAATTCGTGAAATACCTGGATGCTTAGTCAAAGCTGCTCCTGCTTCATCGCCATGACCAAAGACGACATTAAAAACGCCTTTAGGGATTCCTGCTTTAATTGTCAGATCAGCAAAGTATGAAGCAGAAAGCGGTGTCCACTCGGCCGGTTTCAGAACAACCGTATCTCCAGCAGCAAGTGCAGGACCAATTTTCCATGTTGCGAGCATTAATGGTGCATTCCATGGAGTGATCAGAGCTGCAACGCCAGATGGATCCCACGAAATATTGTTAGTGTGACCACGAGTCTCGAAAGGTTCGTGATTAAGTTCATTTCTTGCCCATTCGGCGAAGAAACGAATATTTGCTGCAGCTCTTGGCATTACACCTTTGCGATGTGAACGAAGCAATGCTCCGTTATCAAGTGTTTCAATCTGCGCCAGAACTTCAATATTTTCTTCAATCAACTTTGCCAGACGTTCCAATAACTCTCCGCGGCCCGAAGCTCCAAGGTCTCGCCAAGCCGGGAATGCTCTGCGCGCAGCTTTGACAGCGAGATCAACCTCGCCCGATCCGCCACAAGAAAAATCTCCTAGGAACTGACCATCGATTGGCGATGTGTTTCGGAAAGTTTTCTCAGACGCTACCCGCTCACCATCAATGAAATGGCTAGTCGAGATATCAATGCCCGAAATTACAATAGTCTTCACTTCACACCATTTCAGCCAAGATCGAGACGATCACTCCGATATTATATTCGTTAGGACACTAACGACGTGACTAGGCTACTCTAGATGTCGGTAAGTGTGAAGCCTGGAAGCCTTGAAAACTAAGTCAAAGGGGGAGCCGATGATTAACTTTCGACCACGGATTGCGATCCCCGCGCGGCTTGCTGAATCTTCTTCGGTAACCAGGTACGAGGCAATTGTTACCGCACGAAAGCTTGCTGAATTGATTTGGGATGCTGGTGGCGAACCACTAACTTTCCTTCCGGTTAACGACGAAAAATGGGAGGGTCGGCTCGAGGGAATAGATGGAATCTTGATGCCGGGTGGGGCTGATGTTGATCCAAAGTCATACGGACAAGGGCATGCTTCAAAGGAACTTTACGGAATCAATGCTCTGCAGGACCAATCTGATATTTCGCTAGTAAATTACGCCCTGCAATCAGATTTGCCCCTATTTACAATTTGCCGCGGAACTCAAATTGCCAATGTGGCATTAGGCGGTACTTTAATTCAACATATGGAAAAGCCACATTTAAATGAAACTTCAACAATTGAGTTCTCCAGTTTCGACGCCGATTTGGGTCTCAAGGAATCCTCGCTTTTGATTTCATGCTTTCATCATCAATCGCTCGATCAGTTAGCAGAAGGTATTTTTCCTTTGGCATATGCGAATGAGGGGCATGTGGAGGCTCTCCGATATCGAAGTAATTCATGGGCATTTGGAGTGCAATGGCATCCTGAAGATAACTACAAAGAAGTTCCAGGCCAATTGGAGATAGTAAAAACTTTTATTAACGCCGCTAGGGGCTAAGTCTTTCTGAGTTGAACTTTTTGCGACTTGAGAGTGATGCTTCTAAGAGCATCAGCCGTTGATTCTTTAGTAGATAATTTCAACGATGAGGTTAAAAGCACTTCGTGCTTATTGAACTCTGGAAAGATCTTTTTCATCATTTTCTTTCCGTCTTTGGTCATGCTTACAAGAACAAGTCGGCGATCGGCCTTGCTCTGTTTTTTGATTATCAAGCCATCTCGCTCTAGGGTTTTCAAAACACCTGAAAGGGTTGCTTTGGAGGTGCCAACTTCTTCGGCGATTTCACGTGTTTCGATCGATTCCCAAACCCAGACAACCCAAAGAACTACAAAACCCGTCCAAGATAAGCCATGCCTTTTGAGAACCTCTCGTTCAAGGTGATTTCGAGCTGAATTAGCTGCACGAAAGAGATTTGAGACGACTCCCATAGCTTTGAAATCAATATTCATTCCTTTTAAGAGAGTGGAAACCTGTCTTTCGGTCTCGTCGAGCGTATGTGCAGCTGTCATGCTCGCCAGTCTATATGAATGGATAGCGAATTGTGGGGCAGGGGATTGCTCCACATTCCCAACCGCGAAAAACGCTGATACTCTTTTTTCATTCGTGTCCTAATGAAAGGTAACAAAAGTGAGTTCTGCAATAAACTTATCGAATCTTGATTTATTTGAATCAGGGGCCCCATGGCCAATATTCACTGAGTTGCGTGAAACCGTACCACTTCATTGGAGCGATGAGGAATCGCCCAATCATGGCTTTTGGTCTGTCACTAGGTATCACGACATTCTTCGAGTGCTTCGAGATCCCGAAACTTTCACAAGTGAGCGATTCACAAACCTGGAAGAAGTGGATGCTGAACAAGAAGAGGCTCGTAGATCACTTCTTGAGACTGATGGTTCTCGACATAGAGCATTGCGACGACTGCTTCAAGGGCAATTCACTCCCGCGGCAGTTGCGCATTATGAAACTTTCTTGCGGGGTTTAACTGCTACAACACTCGATAATGCTTTTGCGAAAGAAGAATTCGATTTTGTTCATGAAGTGGCCTCAGATTTTCCTATCAACGTACTCGCGAAGCTTCTAGATGTCCCTGTAGAAGATAACAAGAAGTTAATTGACTGGGGTAATCGAATGATTGGATTTGATGATCCAGAACATGCTGACGTCCTAATTAGTAATCCAGAAAGCGAAAAGTATCGACTTGTTCCATTCCGTTCGCCTGCTGCACTTGAACTGTTCGCATATGGAGATGCACTGGCCAAGGAACGACGTGGTAAAAATGGAACTGATTTAGTGTCCGTATTAGTTAATGGTGATATGAGCGATGGGTTGGCGTTGAGTGAGCGTGATTTTCATACTAATTTTCTTTTGCTCGTTGTAGCTGGAAACGAAACTACACGTCACACAATTTCGCATACGATGATAAATCTGATTAAGCATCCTGAACAGTTGCGAATGTTGCAAGAAAATCCAGAACTAATTCCTTGGGCGGTTGAAGAGTTTTTGAGATTTGCTAGTCCGGTATATCACTTTAGGCGAACAGTCACGAAAGATGTCGAGTTGCACGGGCAAACTATAAAATCAGGGGAAAAAATTGTCACTTGGTTCGCATCAGGCAACCGCGATAGCCAAATTTTCGAAAATGCGGATAAATTTGATGTAACTCGTAACCCCAACGAACATATGACATTCGGACGGGGTGGTCCTCATATGTGTTTAGGTAATGCGTTAGCAAGAATAGAGCTTCGAGTTATGTTCGAGGATTTGATTTCAAGAATTGATTCCATGGAGCTAACCGGATCGGTAGATTACTTGAGGTCTAATTTCGTGCATGGAATCAAAAGAATGCCGGTTCGAGTTAATCTCCGATAGAACTTTTTAGATCGCAAACACTAAATTAATTTAGCAACGCGCTTTAAAAATGCATCTATAAGGTCATAAGTTCGTTCCCGTGACATGGTATCAATAGCAATTGTTTGGGCATACATAATCTCGGGGTCTTGGCCATCTTCGATTACAGATTTGTCTCCATCCCAATCTAGCCAGAGTCTTAGTGATTCAGCAGTTACTTCAGGGTGAAACTGGAGCGCAAGTGAGTTTTGAATAACAAAGGCTTGTGAGGCAATCGGGTTTCTTGCAATTTCTTTTGCGCCAGGAGGTAACTGCCATCTGTCATAGTGAAATTGGAACCAAGGGCCGTCTGATACGAGTGTTGTGTCATCACTCCAGATTGATTTCCAACCAATCTCGCACTGAGGTCCTTTGGCCACTGATCCACCCATAGCTCTTGCAATCAACTGTCCTCCGAAACAAATTCCGAGCATTGGTTTGCCGGATTTAACAACACTAGCAACCCACTCGACTTCTGGAATAAGCCACTTGCCTATGCACTTGTCATCCCATGCCCCCCATGGGGCACCAAGTGAAACGATGAGGTCGTAATCGTCGGGAGAAGGAAATTCAAAATCTACGTTTGGAGATCGAAAAAAATCTTGAGTCACGACGACCACTTCATTGATTTCGAAGCCATGGTGTCGAAGTCGCTCCGCAACTGGGCCCGGGGGAGAGACGTGGTCATGTTCAATAATGAGCGCCTTCAACAATGCCTCCTAAGAAAACAGTAAAACACAACGATATTAAATCTCAATAGATACTTGCCAATAGTACAACCGTAGGCTCTACAATATCGTTTGCTTCCGAACGAAAAACTACAAAATGGTGAGGGATATGTAATGTCTAGCGACTACGGTGATCTAAAGCAGGAGTTAAAAAGACTCGGTGTCGACGTCCTACAGGTGACGTACGCTGATGTTTTAGGCATGGCACGTTCAAAGTATGTTCTCACCGCAGAACTTGAAAAAGGGTTGGGACACGGTCCATCTTTTTGCCAGGGAGTCTGGGTAACCACAAATCGTGGTGGAGTTCTGGATGCAGGAAATATTGCATCTGACGGTCTGCAGGATTTTGTTACTAAAGTTGATCCGAGAAGTCTACGGAAGTTGCCTTACGAAGATGGCGTTGCATGCACAGTAGTAGATTCATTTAATCCGGACGGCACTCCAAACCAATTTGCACCACGAACAGTATTAAAGAAAGTTATCGAAGGATACGCAAAACACGGCTTAGTCCCGATTGTCGGACCAGAGCTTGAGTTCTATTTAGCAAAGAATGTTGACGGTGAATATTCTCGAACACATGAAAATGTTGGATTCGTTTATACAACTGGTTCAATGGTGGATCCTGATGGAACATTTCTTCGCCTTCTTCGTGCAATCGATCAGATGGACCTTGGAGCCTTTGCTGGCAATCATGAATTTAGCCCGAGCCAGTACGAAATAAATCTATGGCACGGCGAAGCGCTTTATGCTGCAGATCGAACCTTCCTATTCAAGAATACGATTAAAGATATGGCTTATCGTGAAGGAAAGATTGCAACTTTTATGGGCAAGCCGTGGAACGACGAGGGCGGAAGTGGATTCCACCTACATTTCTCAGTCACTGACAATAGTGGTAACAACAAAATGCATGATGGAAAAGGTGGATTATCTAGTGTTGCCAACTTCATCATTGCAGGAATATTAGAAAATGCTGCAGCGATAACAGCATTTGCTAATCCGACTGTTAACGCTTTCAAGCGACTTGGCCCAGATACGCTTGCCCCGTTTCGTGCGAACTGGGGTATGGACAATAGAAGTTGCATGGTCCGAATTCCTCCGGAGCGCGAAGGCGGAACAAGACTAGAAGTTCGTGTTGGTGATGGGGCTGCAAATCCCTACTTACTAATTGCAGCGATTCTTGCTGCTGGACTTGATGGAATTGAACGTGAGTTAAAATGTCCTGATCCAGCAGTGGGTCTGGCATATGACATGGAAAGCGCACCGATCCTTCCTATGTCATTTAAAGATGCTCTCGATGCGCTGGAGTCAAACTCATACTTGAAGGACCAACTCTCGCCGCAACTTGTTGAGGCATTCCTTGTCCTTAAACGTGAGGAGATTGAAAGATATGAAAATGAAGTCCCAGATCCTTCCACACGCGAAGTTACTCGGTGGGAACAGGATGAATATTTACTTCATTTCTAAATTTTATGATTAGATTTATCAAGCAATAGTTTGCCACCGTTAAATGTCACTCCAACTTCACGGTAATAACCACCAATTATTTCTCCTATTGGCAAAATAGATGCGAGTTCATCCCATGGAGAATCAAATAATTCAAGTTCTGCTTCTCCACTCCAAGACTGACCTAAATCTGCATCGATTCCACTCATGGTAATTAGCTGGTCAAGTGAATTACCTAGGCCAGGCGTAATGGATGGAACCCACCGGTTGTGCAGCATCGGATGCCCATTTACAAATCCATTAGTTTTAGATGGTTCGATTAGTGTTACTCGTGCCGTCGCCAATCTATAGTCATTCGCAGCAAGACTTGCGCCGAGCTGGCCTCCCTTTTCAAGTATTGGTGTAGCTTTTCCACGATTAAAAATTCGAGTTACACCAATTGATCCAAACTTTTTTGGATAACCTTGAAACCAACCGCGTGCCAGCGAGAAATCTTTAGTGACCCAGATAGCAACGCACCTGCTATAAGTCTCACCTTGGTATTTACATCTGATTACCACAAATGCTTCTAAGTATTGAGACCGAAGTGGGTCTAGAAGTTCAGATTTTGATAGGGAACAACTTTGCCAATCTGCCCAAATCAGTGCGACTGCCCCTGGATCCTCATCCGCGAGTTCAATCCCGTCGGGCAAAAGAGACTTTACATTTTTAGGATCGGTTCGATACTCAACGGTAAGTAGGTTTCCAGAGTAAAACCAGGGCATGTTGGGCGCCACTGCGCTTTTGCCTGTTGGTGTACGCGGTGCAAAGAAACCGTCCATCGAGCAGATACCTCAATTCCCTATTCAAATTATTTCAAGAATATCGCACAACGCTGAAATAAGTGCTTGACATCCCGGATTTACAGGAGGACTCTATCCTAAATTCGTTCGTATCAGAACGATTAATCTATGCCGTAAGGGGAGAAAATATGGCTGGCTTAAGTAGTTCGCTCGGCAAAGGCAAACTCGGTGCATTTAGCATCGTATTCTTCGTAGTTGCAGCTTCAGCTCCATTAGTTGGGATGACTGGTGCAGTTCCAGTGGCTATGGTGCTCGGTAATGGCTCCGCAACACCTGGTGCTTATTTATTGGTTGGAATAACACTTTTGATTTTCTCAATTGGTTATGCCGCAATGAGTAATCACGTAACAAATACGGGGGCCTTCTTTGCCTTCGTCGGTCGTGGACTTGGTGTGCGCGCTGGCGTCGCTTCCTCATATGTCTCTTTGGTTGCGTACATAACTATTCAATTAGCAATTTATGGCTTCTTTGGTCTAGTCATGAATATAACAATGGCTGACTATGGATTAACTCTATCCTGGTGGGCTTGGGCGCTTATTGGATGGGTTATTGCGACACTACTATCCGTTTTAAGTATTGATATCGGTGCGAAAATTCTCGGATCATTACTTGTTATCGAATTACTCTCACTTATCATCGTTGCCATTGCAATCTTCGCAAAAGGTGGACCGGAGTCTATTAACTTCGGAGCCTCATTTAATCCATCCAACATCCTCGCTGGAGGTTTTACTGGCACTGCAGGCATTGCTTTAGCCTTTGCCTTCGCGTCATTCATTGGTTTTGAAGCAACTGCAATATACGGCGAAGAATCAAAGAACCCAAAAAAGGATGTTCCTAAAGCAACTTACCTTGCAATTATCTTCATTTCAATTCTTTTCGCACTTGTCTCCTTCGCCATGGTAGTTGGAATGGGTGCAAGCAAAGTAATTGATCAGGTGCTCTCTCGTTCTGGTGATTTAGCTGATCCAGCAGGAGTGCTTTTCAGCCTTGGTGAAGAATATGTCGGAAGTTGGATAATTGATCTGATGAAGATATTGGTTCTAACATCGCTATTTGCGGGATTACTTGCATTCCAGAATGCTGCTTCTCGATACTTCTTTGCAATGGGTCGTGCAGGAGTAATGCCAGAGAATTTAGCTACAACAAACTCCTCAGGAGCACCGCAACGTGCATCACTTGTTACATCCCTTATTGCCGGCGCTGTAATTGTGATTTTTGCAGTTACTGGGCTTGATCCATATACACAACTCTTTAGTTGGATGAGCGGTATTTCGGTTATTGCAATTGTTCTCGTAGAGATTTTAGTATCTCTCGCTGTTTTGCGATATTTCAATTCTCAACCAAATACCAATATTTGGAAAACTAAAGTCGCACCGATTACATCAATTGTGCTGTTGTTAACGAGTCTGTATCTATTGATGGCGCGTTTCAACCTCTTGGCTGGCACTGTTACAGCAAATGTTGACCCTTCACTTCCTGGTAGCTCATGGAAGCTATCACCTTTGGGTTGGTTCTTAGTTATGGTGCCATTTATTGCCCTAGTAGTCGGTTACATCGTGGCAACTATTTCTAAGAAAAATCATGAATCACTTAGTAAAGATTTTGCCTAGTAGTTCTGCTATGAAAAAATGTAGATCAAAGATAAAAGTTAACTTAAGGAATCTTCATCACCTTGGATAAGACTCTTGCAGGCTGGCAAGACTTTGTTTCTACGCTGTCACTCCCAACGAATCACATCATTGGGAGTGACAGGTTTTCTAGTCCTGAGCAAATTCCAGTCATCAGCCCTGCCACAGGCAAGGCTGTAGGAAACGTACCCCGAGGGAAGAAAGAAGAAATAGATCGCGCAGTTTCGGCTGCCCGGGATGCCTTCGATGAAGGCCCGTGGCCTAAGTTTGCACCTCGTGAGCGTAAAGAACTTCTATTGAAATTTGCCAGCACCGTTGAGGAGCACAGAGATGAATTGGCTGCGCTAGTTTCTCTCGAAATGGGAAAGCCGATAAGCGATTCTTGGGGGATAGAACTAAGAGCGCTAATAAGAACTATTCAATGGTTTGCTGAACTTACGGATAAAATTTATGACGAAACTCCTCAGGTTGGAGAAAATGCACTAGCGCTTATAACGCGAGAGCCGGTCGGCGTTGTCGGTGTCGTTACTCCATGGAACTTTCCATTGACCTTAACCGCATGGAAGATTGCGCCTGCCTTGGCAGTCGGGTGCACGTTGGTAATTAAGCCGTCGGAGATTTCTTCACTCTCGGTTCTTAGGCTTGCAGAACTAGCTCTTGAATCAGGAATTCCTGCCGGGGTTATAAACGTCGTAACAGGTCTTGGACCAGAAGCTGGAAAGGAACTAGGCATGCACAATGACGTTGATGCACTTGCCTTTACTGGCTCAACATCGACGGGGCGACAATTTTTGCACTACGCAGCAGATTCCAATTTAAAGCATGTGTGGCTAGAACTAGGCGGAAAGTCAGCAAACATTGTTTTTGATGATGCACCAGATATGGAGGCTGCTGCCCAGGCGGCGGCGTGGGGAATTCGGTTCAACGCTGGCCAAATGTGCACTGCGCCAACAAGGCTATTGCTGCATCGCTCGATTGCCAAAAATTTTACTGATCGCGTTGCCCAGATTCTCAAAGAAATAAAAATCGGAGATCCATTTGATCCTGCAACTCAGATGGGACCTATTGCGAATGCAAAACAATTCGAAATAATTATGCGGTACGTGGACTCGGCTCGCTCGAGAAATCTACAAGAGACTTTAGCAAGATCAGTCATCGAACAGGACGGCTTCTGGTTTACGCCAACAGTATTTAGTGATGTTTCGCCTGATGATGTTCTCGCTCAAGAAGAAATATTCGGACCCGTACTTGTAGTCATGACCTTTGAAACGGACGAGGAAGCAATCCAAATCGCGAATAATTCGGTGTACGGATTAGCAGCAGCAATTTGGACATCGAATCTATCTAGAGCTCACAAAGTCTCTCGCAAATTGAAGGCAGGAACTGTTTGGATAAATTGCTACGAAGAAGGTGATCTTACGGTCCCATTCGGTGGAATGAAGCGTTCTGGCAACGGTAGAGATAAATCTATCCATGCACTAGAAAAATACTTAGAGATGAAGACAACGTGGGTTCAGCTCTAGGTTGGGTTTAAAGAGTCGATGGCATACTTAGGATTTGGAGGATAGATGGATTTGAAAAAAGTCACGATAGTAACCGGTGCTGCTTCTGGAATTGGAAGAGCCACTGCCATTTTTCTCGCGAAGCGCGGGCATCAAGTTGTTTGTGCCGATCTTTCGGCAACAAAACTTGGTGAACTTCAAGAATTGACTGGCGGAATTTGCATTGAAGCTGATGTAAGAATTGAATCAGAAGTTGATGCTCTGATTAAGGGCGCAGTAGATAAATACGGTCGAATTGATGGCGTAGTGAACTGTGCTGGCATTGAAGAAAGTTTTGTTGATGCTCGCGACATGACACTGGAAGTCTTTGAAAACACAATGCGGACCAATGTCACTGGTTCATTTTTAGTTGCAAGAGCAGCCGGTCGAGTAATGGTTCCGCAAGGATCGGGATCGATAGTTTTGATTGGGTCAATACTTTCAACCGTTGGTTACGGAGGCAATACTGCTTACACAACATCTAAAGGTGCAGTTCTTCAATTAGGAAAAGCCCTTGCTGTTGATTGGTCTAAATTCGGAGTCAGAGTAAATGTCATTGGACCTGGTCCAGTAGCAACTCCTATGGCAAAAGCTTCACTCGAGGATCCAGTTAAAAGTGTTTGGTTACGCGATCGGACTCCGATGGGAAGACCTGCGCAACCAAATGAGGTTGCAAGTGCATGTGCCTTCTTGTTGTCAGATGACGCTTCATATATAACCGGAACATATCTTCCAGTTGATGGCGGTTGGTTAGCACTTTAAGAAATAAAATTAGTTTTTATTAATTTGATGAGGCATTAAGCGCTGCAAGATATCCGAATGTAACTGCTAGGCCGATTGTTGCGCCACCAGCCCAGTAAGCCTGACCCGAAGGAAAGCCGGCGCAGTTTCCTGCCGCAAATAGTCCAGGGATTGGTTTCCCGTCAGCAGCTCGAAGAACGCGAGCTTCGCTATCAATGGCCGGTCCACCTTTTGTATCTAAAGTTCCTGGCGCAAGAATTAGTGCGTAGTAAGGACCAGTTTTATCAAATGGGAATAACGCCGGGTTCTTATCGTTTCCAGGACGAGCAGGGCCGTTACGGAATAATTCGATAGCAGATTCGCCTCTGTGAAACTTTGGATCAGCTCCGATGGCAGCATTTTTATTAAACTCTTCAATAGTTTTAATAAGGCCCGATTCAAAATCTGATGAAATTTCTAAGCCTGCCATTACAACTGGTCCTAATTCGCGAATTCGTTGCCGAATTGCAGTAGCAAGTTCATCCAGAGTTTCACCTTCAACAAGATTTGGATCATGTTCATTCGGTGGCTTGATTGGGTTTCCACTTGTTCCGTCAGAGAAGTGAACACGTGCTGATTTATCAAAAATCATGTACATGCGTAAATCAGGATGTTCGGCCTCCATCGCATCCCAGCGCAACATTGAACGTCCTAGTTCGTGATACGGAAGCTTTTCGTTTACGGTGCGATGGCCGTATTTGTTAACCATAATCATGCTATCGCCACGTAAGGCAAAAATATTTGTTGTGACAGACTGGGGATCGCGCACAAGAGCTTCAAGTGGAATAGGAGCAAGCCAAGCAGCTGCTGTGTTGTGCAGCTTCGCACCAAGTGATGCGCCTATGCGCATGAAGTCACCACGTGAACCTTTGGATGCACCACCAAGTCGAACTGGAGTAGACATGTGATCGCTCATTAGTTCGGGATTATGGGTAAATCCACCAGTTGCGAAGAGGACTCCACGTTTTGCATGAACAGCAAATGTGCGGTCTTTAGATTTACCAACCACGCCTGTGACTCGTTCGCCACTCTGAATCACATCTGATACTCGATATCCGAAGCGAATATCTATACCTAAACGCAAAGCCGAATCGCGCAAATCTAGAACCCATTCAGCACCCGTTAATTGATCTGGCCGGGCTCGACCTCGCGAAACAATGACTCGGCCATAAGGCGCTTTATCTTCTGGAAGATCAGCAAAATAATCAGGTGCATTTGCTTTAACAACTGGATCTAATGCGCCAGCTTCTGTGAGCTCTTCCAGCGCCAACCCTGATGTCGAATAAAAAGTATTTAGCATTTCATATTCATGCGCATTAAGTCCGAAACGTTCTGCTTTTGCTTGGTAGCGATCTGGAAAAGATAAACGTGCCATGTAACGAATGGCGTCATCACGTTCATCGGTAAATCCTGCTTCGCGCATCCAACGATTATTGGGGGACCAGATCCAGGTTCCACTTCGCGCAGTTGTGCCACCAACAACATCTTGGGACTCAAGAACAATTACTGATAAACCTCGGCGGCGTGCGGTAATCGCACCAGTAAGCCCAGCAGCACCACTTCCAATAACTACAAAGTCAGCTTCTAAAATTTCATCACTGTCGACAACTAGCTGGGCATTTCCTGCATTAGGCAACTTTCAAGCCCCCCAAATCCCTTTGAATTAAATATACTTAAGTCATATGTTAGTGTGTTGACTGAAAAAATCAATTATTAACTGATAATTTGAAGTTAATGATTAAGGTCAATTTCATATTTAGTGAGGTGGATTAAATGGTCAAGATTGTCTGGCTTCTAAAAAAGGCGGATCACCTAACAGATGAACAATTCAAAAATTGGTGGCTCGAATCGCATGTTCCTGTTGCTCGCACTGCACCTGGCTTGCGGAAGTATGTTGTTAACTTTGGTCGACCAGATAGCCTGGCCGGCAAGCCAACATTTGATTGTGAATGGGATGGCGTTGCAGAGCAATGGTTTGATAATGATGAGGCGCTAAACGCGGCATATTCCAGACAAGTCTCATCCGAAATTCGCGCTGACACCATGGCCCATGTTGCCCGACTAGAACGTCTAATTGTTGAAGAGCTAGAAATCCCAATCAATTAAATCGTTTTAAGTTTGCACATACATTTCTAGCAACCTATTATTTACCCACGTTAAGGGGAGTACCTCGTTCGGCATCTTCGTCAACACGGATAGAAATATCCCGGAGCAATCCGCGGGATAAGTGCCACAGAAAATAAACCGCCGTTAGTAATAACGGTAAGGATGAAACGGTGGTGTAAGAGACCACCAGCAATTGCAGTGATGTGATTGGCTAGGTAAACCCCACTTGGAGCAAGACCAAAAAGATGGCGCTTGAGAGCTGCTCGCTCGAGTCATCAG
>B570J14230_10000300_pt1 | contig 19101 bp, 19 predicted proteins | sample LakMenepilimnion_3_FD_14230 | JGI IMG/M metagenome (IMG submission 14230) | reverse complement strand
CTCTTAGTGCCTTATAACAAATCCAGCAGAAATCGATGTGTATGCGTTGTTATAGATACCAGAATTGAATAAGCCGTGTGTAACCGGTGTAATTCGATTTACCTCTAGGTTTAACCCAAAGTTTTTAAATAAATTAAAGCGAATCCCTGCCCCCAAGAGTAACGCCCACTCATTTTGACTGGCAGTAAGGTTTGAAGCGGGTGTTGTTGCATTTGAGTCTGAGCTAGACAAAGTATTTGAAAGTCTTCCGCCACCTAATGATAGGTGCAAATCTTGTTTCCCTTGATTAAGTGGCACAAAATATTTACCACTTAGACCAAAGTAGCTACCCTTATAAGTACCTGTTTCATTGGCCCCAAGTGAGGCTCCATTTTGACTAATTTGCTTTTGTGAGCCAAGGGAGATGTACTTTATTTCAGCGCCAAAATTATTTCTGATAAATCCGATCGAGCCATCATAAGCAAAGCGACCGTCATTGGCATAACCAAAGGTATTTGTGTCGTTACCACTTGCATAATTAATGTTTCCAAAAGCAGATTTATTCACTGTAATAGTAGATGGACCAATCGAAACGTTAGCATTTGCATTTATGTAAAAACCATTTTCAGCTGCATGAGTAGCGGTGTGTAAAAAAAAGGTAGATATAAAGAAAAAGGAGGATATTGCAGACGTTTTTATGAGCTTAGAATTCATAGTGCCAATCTCTTTAGAAGGAGTAGGTTAATGGGTGATTTAATATAACATGGCACAGCTGAATCAAATTTTCCAATAAACACCAGCTGAATTCAATTCACCAAATTTTTGTTCTTGGTTTCTGGCAAGAAGAAGATCGCCAATCCTGCTGCAATAGCTAAAAAAATGGTTGGGTACCATAAGCCAGCCAGCTGGCTAGAAAACTCTTTGTTCAACCAAGTTACGATTAGTGGCAGTAATCCACCAATCCAGCCCGCAGCAAGATTATGAGGGAGGGTTGCCGCACTATTGCGTGTCTTTGCTGAGAAAAGTTCTGCAAGAAGGGCGGTTTGAGGACCAACTACCAATGCAAGTGGAAGGGTGATCGTGACCAGAGTACCTGCCATTAAAAAATAATCAGGGGTAACTTGCTGACTTAGGGCTTGCAAAAACTGATAAGCCGGTTGAATCAAAATCGTGCCGAGGAGTAATCCACCAATCACCACGGGCCTGCGCCCAATACGGTCTGAGAGGGCTCCAGAGAGGATGGTTAGTGGGAATAAGACAAGCGTTGCTGTAATGGTCAAGGTATCGACGATTTGAGGATTAATTTGCAATGCTGATTTCATAAAGATTCCGGTATACACCTGAACGCAGAAGAATAAAATGGAGCCACCAGCAGATATGCAAAAGAAGAGTAAAAACATCTGCCTGCGGGTTTCTTTATCCCGAAAGTTATCACGCAGCGGTGACTTTGATGTTTGTCCCTGGGCTAACATTTCTTTAAAGATCGGTGTTTCTTCCAAGGTCATTCTGACCTTAAGAGCAACAAGTAGCAAAATGATTGAGAACCAAAAAGGAACACGCCAGCCCCATTCTTTAAAGCTTACTGGGTCTAAAAATTGATTGAGTAAAACCAGTTGTAAGGTGGATACAAGCATTCCTAGCGGCCCCATTAATTGCAAAACGCTCGTTTTGAATCCCCGATTTGAGTTACCCGCATGCTCCGTTAAGTAAACAGCGCTGCCACCGATTTCACCCCCAGCTGATAGCCCTTGAAGAAGTCTCAAACTCACAAGAAGGATGGGCGCCCAAATGCCTATTTGTTCATAGGTGGGTAAAAACCCAACAGCAAAGGTGGCCCCGCCCATCAAAGTAATCGTGATGAGGAAGACAGGTCTTCGTCCTATTCGGTCCCCCAGGGAACCAAAAAATGCCGCTCCTAGGGGGCGCACAACCATCCCAGCCCCAAAGGTAGCTAAGCTGGCTAGAAGACCCGTAACGGGGTCGGAACTTGGGAAAAATAGGGGTGCAAAGGCAACGGCTAGGGTGGCAAAGGTTAAAAAGTCGTACCACTCTAAAAAGGTACCAAAACAGGCGGCGGTAGCAATTTTAGGATAAGAAGGGCTATTTTGAGCTGAATCAGACATGGTATTTATCTATTAAATCATTGATTTAATTCATTTTTTTAATCTAAAAGGATATTTTTTGATGCAAAGCAATCATTTATATTGCAAAGCAGCATAAATATAGGTATAGTTTCATGGTGCAGTGCAATATTAAATACATTAACTAATTGGAGAGTACACCATGAATCAAGATCAAGTAACAGCGAAATTGTCGCAAATTCAGAGCAAGAACCTCGAGACCGTATTTTCTTTGGGCGAAGCTGCTCTTGAGAATGCACAAAAACTCGTAGAACTCAATTACGACGCATCTAAAAATGCACTCTTGAATGCTCAAGAGAACATCCAACACGTGTTGACCGCCAAAGATCCAAAGAGCGTCACCGAGTTGATCCAAGCTGACTCCTTGCAAGAAGTTGGTAATCAAGCGATTGCTCATCAGCGCAAAGTAACTAAGGTATTGCGCGAGAGCGGTAAAGAGTTTGCAAACGTCGTAGAAGCCAGCATTGAGCAAACTCAAGTTGGTATGCAAGACTGGGTAAACACATTAGCCGCTAACGCACCTGCCGGTTCAGATGTCTTTGTATCGGCATTCAAAACATCAATGAACTCGGTTATGCAAGGTTTTGAGCAGTTCCGTGAAGCCAGCAAAGATGCAATGGCAACCGTTGAGAAATCAGCAGACCAGGCATTTGAAGCTTTTCAAGGTCAAATTGCTCAAGTAAAGAAAGCTGCTGCTCCAGCAAAGGCTCGTAAAGCTGCTTAATTTAGTAATTCAGCACTAGAGCCCGCTCAACCGAGCGGGTTTTTTTATCTATAAATACTACTCATCCGTATCAAGCAGGTTGCTCGCAATCATCTTGTTGGGCTTGACTCCCAACTCTTTTACCTTCTCTGCTGCTTTAATCAAATTACCTTTGCCTGATTTAAGTTTACTAAAAGCATCGTGATAACTCGACTGGGCTTGATCAAGACGTTTACCAATTTGTTCTAGGTCTTCCACAAAACCCACAAACTTGTCATAGAGATTGGCACACTGCCTAGCGATCTCCATTGCATTTCTATTTTGTTGATCTTGACGCCATAAATGAGCAACTGTCCGCAGGGTGGCCATTAGAGTGCTAGGACAGACCAGGACAATGTTCTTACTAAGCGCTTCCTGATAAAGGTTGGGAGCCGACTTAAGGGCGCTTAAAAATGCTGGCTCAACGGGAATGAACATCAACACAAAGTCAACAGTGGATAGATCAGAGATACCGGTATAGTTCTTACCCGATAGTCCTTGAATATGCTGCCGAATCGATTGAACATGGGCCAAGAGCTCTTTTTCAGCTAGCTCACTGGTTTCGGCTTCAGTGTGTCTGGCATAGGCTGTGATAGAAACTTTGCTATCAATAATTAGATGTCGACCTTCAGGAAGTTTAATAATGACATCGGGCTGCAAACGGCTGCCATCGGATTGTGTATGACTGTCTTGGACCAGGTACTCTTCGCCTTTACGTAGACCTGAGGATTCTAGGATTGACTCAAGAACGAGCTCACCCCAATTACCTTGTATCTTGGAATCCCCTTTTAGGGCATTGGTTAGTGACCTTGCTTCATCCGACATTTTGAGGTTGAGGTTAGCTAATCGTTCAATCTCATTTTTAAGAGCAAAGCGTTCCCGAGATTCCTTTTCATAGGAGCTGCTAACTTGTTCTTTAAACTCAGTTAACTTCGTTTGCAATGGTTTTAAAAGCACATCAAGTTGTTGAGCATTGTGCTCACTAAATTTTTTAGATTTGTCTTCTAAAATTTCATTAGCCAAGTTTTTGAATTGATTCGCTAAGGCTTCTTTAGCCTCATTCAAAGAATCAATCCGATGTTGCACTTGCTTACGCTCCGATTCTAGTTCGGCCTGTAGACGAATGGAATTTTGGATTGCTTGATCACGTTCATGGCGCAAAGCATCGACCAAAGTAATTTGATCGATTAGCGATAGTTGAGTTTGTTTTTGGTTAGTGCGCAGAAGAAGGACATAAATACCAAGACCAATTGCCGCGCTAAGAGATACAACAGTAATTAGGGTAATAAGCTCAGACATGGGCCTAGTCTAATCTAGACCAAGCCCACAGAGTGAGCTTTTGCAAATGTAGTGCTGGATATTACGTGCCAAGTAACTTTTTGAGTTCGCCACTTTGGTACATTTCGGTCATGATGTCGGAGCCACCAATAAACTCACCATGGACATAGAGCTGTGGAATAGTTGGCCAATTGGCAAATTCCTTAATACCCTGTCGGATTGACTCATCATCAAAGACATTGACCGTATGTAGAGTCTCCACACCACAGGCGCGCAAAATATTAATTGCGTTTCCAGAGAAGCCGCATTGGGGAAATTGGGCAGTACCCTTCATAAAAAGAACCACAGGGTGGCTTGTCACAATTTCTTTAATTTTGATTTGGGAATCACTCATAGCAAAAAATCCTTTCTGAACCGATAGTGAGAACTATTTTATGACCTATTTAGAAATGGGGTCTTTACTTAGTCTCAAACCCTAGATTAGCTTGATTTGCGGCCCATACTGACCCGTAAATGCCCTGCCAGATCAGGAACTGAGCGTACATCCGTAAGTTCATTAGCCCGCATGATGGTGCGTACTGAATCAGCTTGCTCAAAGCCATGTTCAATGGCTACCCATCCTCCTTGGCTTAGATATGGATTGCAGCCAGAGAGAATGGTTCTTATACAGCCAAATCCATCCACGTGATCCGTTAAGGCATCTCGGGGCTCAAAGCGCAAATCTCCTTGAGAAAGATGGGGATCATCGGGATGAATGTAAGGAGGATTGCAGACAATCAAATCAACGCTATTTTTTAACTCAGATGGAATATTGTCATACCAATGGCTTTGTGAGAACTTAACATGATCAGACAGCCCAAGACGACTTGCATTTTCCTTGGCTAGCTCGATTGCAGCAGAAGAAATGTCAATACCCAGAATCTCAATAATAGGATTACTCTGATTTTGTATTTTTAACTGAAAGCCAATTGCCAGAGCAATAGCACCAGACCCAGTTCCTAGATCCAGAATGCGTATTAATTGTTTGCAGGGGTTACATTGAATTTGGTTTTGAACTTCCTCGGTGGCCAGATCAACTAAGAGTTCGGTCTCCGGCCTAGGTATAAGAACGGCAGGGCTTATCTTGAGCTCTATCGCATGAAAGGCTTTTTTACCCACCAAGTAGGCAACTGGAATGCCTAGCAGGCGTCTTTGTTCAAGCGCTTTCCACTCATCAATCAGACCAAGAGGAAGTGCCTCTTGGTCTTTAGAGATTAATGCGGAGCGTGGCCAAGAAAGACGCTGTTCAAGAAGATCTCCCAATAAAAAGCGTGCATCCACTTTATCAAGCGGTGTATTGTCTAATAAGGATTGCGTTGTACTCAATGGCATTCTCACAAACTAACTTTGTGCTTAGGCATCACCCATCGCAGCGAGTAAATCAGCTTGATGCTCTGCCGCTAGGGCATTGAGTAGATCAGTAATGTCGCCATCCATCATGGCATCAATCTTGTAGAGAGTGAGATTAATGCGGTGATCCGTAATGCGACCTTGTGGAAAGTTATAGGTTCGGATTCGGTCACTGCGATCACCGGTACCCACTAATGATTTACGCGTTTGTGCCTGTTCTTGCTGTTGCGCATGTCGTTGCGCATCATTAATGCGCGAGACCAAGACCTTCATTGCTTGGTCTTTATTGCGGTGCTGACTTCGGTCGTCTTGACACTCAACCACAATGCCGGTGGGAAGATGGGTAATGCGAACAGCCGAATCGGTTTTATTAATGTGCTGTCCGCCTGCACCTGATGCACGAAAGGTATCAATTCGCAGATCCGCAGGATTGATTTTGATGCTTTCAATCTCATCGACCTCAGGCATCACAGCAACCGTACAAGCTGAGGTATGAATGCGACCCTGGGTTTCTGTTTGGGGTACACGTTGTACTCGATGCCCACCAGACTCAAATTTCATTTTGGCGTATACATCGGTTCCAGAAAGGCGCAAGATCACTTCTTTGTAACCACGCAGATCTGATTCTGCTTGGCTAACAATCTCCGTTTTCCAGCCCTGACGTTCAGCAAAGCGGGTATACATGCGCAGAAGATCAGCAGCAAATAGGGCGCTCTCATCACCACCGGTACCTGCTCGAATCTCCAAGAAAATATTCCGACCATCATCTTCATCCTTTGGCAGCAAGAGAGTTTGTAGGCTTTTCTCTAGATCTGCCATACGCGTCTCCGCTTGTTTTTGTTCTTCGTCGGCAAACTCTTTCATATCCGGATCAAGGCGCATTTCGTTAGCAGCTTTAGCGTCTTCTTCAGCCTTCTTGTAAAAGCCAAATTGCTCTACAACCATTGAGATATCAGCATGTTCACGTGTGAGTTTGCGATAGACATCCATATCCTTTGTGGAGTCTTCCTGCATCAAAATGGTATTAAGTTCAGCCAAACGGGCATCAAGATGCTCCAGCTTAGCCCGCATGCTGGATTTCATCTAATGACTATCGGCTTGAGATTTTTTGTCTGGATTGTTGAAAATATTGTCAGAAAAACTATTCGCTCCCGAATGTGTAGCAAATAATTTTGGAAGTAATTTAATTAGGGCGTCGCGCTCTGAGCCACTCGCATGTTGAAGTGCATGCAATGAACCATGTAAGAACTTATTCGTGAGACCTTGCGCCATTGCATTGAGAACCTCTTGAGGATCTTCGCCACGCATCAATCGTTTAAGCGCACGCTCTAACTCAATTTGCCGCAGACGATCGCCTTGCTGCTGAATATCCTGAATCAAAGGTACGGCGTTTCTTCCTTGTAACCAGTGCATAAAATTACTGACACGCTCTTCAATAATGATTTCCGCTTGACTCACTGCAGCTTGTCGTAAGTTCGAACCCGTTTGTGCCATCGTACCTAAATCATCGACGGTATAGAGGTAGACATCATTCAGTCTTGCAATCTCTGGTTCAAAATCACGCGGTACTGCTAAATCGATCATGACCATGGGTTTACGACGACGCAGTTTTAAAGCGCTCTCTACCATACCAAGGCCGATAATAGGTAAAGGGCTTGCTGTGGATGAAACGATGATGTCAAACTCATGCAAGCGGGTGGGCAGGTCATTGAGGCGGAATGACTCTGCATCGATATTTTGAGCAGAGATTGAGTCCGCCAGTTCTTGACCTCTTTCAATGGTGCGATTCGCAATGGCAGTTGCTTTTGGTTTGCGTGCCACAAAATGAGTAGCGCACAGCGTTATCATCTCACCAGCACCGATAAACAAAATCTTTTGTTCGCCAATAGACTCAAAGATACGCTCAGCAAGTCGAACTGATGCGGCAGCCATGGAAATCGAGTGCGCACCAATTTCAGTTGAGCCACGAACCTCTTTAGCAACAGAGAAGGTTTTCTGAAAGAGTTGATTGAGATAGGTACCAAGAGCGCCTGCTTCATTCGCAGTACGAACTGCATCTTTCATTTGGCCTAAGATTTGCGTTTCACCAATCACCATGGAATCTAAGCCGCATGCTACTCGAAATGCGTGCCGTACTGCATCCGACTGAGGCAATGTATAGATATGAGGTTGTAAAACGCTGGGAGCTAATTTTTGGCTTTTTGCTAACCAGTCAAACGTCGCTTCATGAAACTCGTTTTCCGAGGCGGGATCATTAGCAGCACAGTAGAGTTCTGTACGATTGCATGTGGACAGTATGGTTGCCTCAGGCAAACCACTCCGATTAACGCCACCCAAGTGGGAACGTAGATCGGATAAAGCGTCAAGCAGCCCTTCAGGATCAAAGGCAACTTTTTCCCGAACGGCAACCGGCGCTGTGTGATGGTTAATGCCCAAAGTCAACAGCTTCATGTTGTGAATTATAGTTTTCTTAGGCTAAATAGGGGTGTTTTCAATGGGGTTTTTGGCGTATCTGTTGGTTGGAGGAATAGTAGGCGCGGCTGCTAGCTACTATTTTCCTGGGTTTTCCCCTAGAAATAAGGCCAAATCCAGCCGAAAAAGAACAAAGTGGGCCTACCTTTGGGGCATCCTTCTTGGGGTCTTAGGAGCAATTTTGGCTAGCTATGGGGGTCAAATGATCGGCCTATTCACCTCTGGCCAGATGTTGGAATGGGCTAGTGCAGTCTTGGGGGCATTTGTTTTTAGTGCAATTAGACCTTTTGTACTTGAGAAAATTATTTAAATGTTGAAATAAATAAAGAAATTAATTACTAAGATTGCTTACAAAAATTATTCTGAGAAGTTTCAGTAAATGGATTTAGAACTTCTGAAAAGGGAAAGAGATAGAAATGTTCTAAGGAAAAATTTTTTGGCTGGGATACTTTCAGGTTATGGCCAAGAAATTAATAAGTAGTATTTTTCTGAGCTAAGAAAGAAAATCTTTGCTAAGTATTTTGAGACCAGATAACCCCACCTTTTTTATTAGCATTTAAATATTCATTGGTCTTTGTAAAGTGCCCACAGCTTTTCTGATCCCCCGGATAAATGAATGGTTTAGATGTTTTGTATACGCCTAAACCAGAAGGGTGAGAAGATTTCAAAATAAGGTGTTTCTCTGGATTCTGAATATTTTCTTCAAGCGACTGTGCGTGACTGCCCCACAGTAACCAAACCAAGCCACTTCTATTGCAAGATAGTTTTTGAATGAGTGTCTCTATAAGAGGCTTCCATCCTAATTGCGCATGTGAATTAGCCTCTCCCAAACGAACGGATAAAGCGGTATTTAAAAGGAGGACACCTTGTTTTGCCCAGTGACTTAAATCACCATGGCGGAGTAAGCCAAATCCCTCAATCAGAAGGGCTTTATTCATATTACGTAATGAGCTCGGAAAAAGTTTCGAACCCGGCGGAATAGTATCTGGTATAGAAAATGCTAAGCCTTGCGCCAAGTTTGGTGAATGATATGGATCTTGTCCGAGCAAAATGACTTTTACTGAATCAAGCGGAGTGAGTTGTAAGGCATAAAAAAGCTTATCTTTGTCGGGCCGAATTTTTATTCCATACACTTTGTGTTCTTGTTCGAACGCTTCGCATAGCTGTTGCCAGGCAGGGGATTCTAAATAATCGCCCAGTAGTAATTGCCAGTCGTTTGGAATGAGCTGCTGTAAAGAAATATGCAAAGTAGAAATTGGTGGGACGATATTCAGGATACGTTTGAAGTCCTCAGCTCATACTGGGGAGGGGCGATAAGCTTTAGAGGAATATTCACTTGATAACCTTGATCCTGGCGGAAGTATTGGATTGTTAAATGCTTAGCTTTCTGAAGACTTGCAAGCACTTGGTCTAAGCGTTGACCTGTAACCCTCTGAGAATTGATGCTACTAATTAGATCATTTGGGGCTAGCCCAGCCTGTTGGGCAAGACCTCCATCCAGCACATGGCTTAGCTTCAGCCACCCACCCGTTTCCGTAAACCGAATTCCGAGTGCTAGTTTTAGTTCTTCAACAAAACCCGATTGCTTTTGGGCTACCTCAATACCAGCGATTTGGGGTAGCCAAAGTTGTAGTGGCACATCGAGCGTGCCCTCAATATAGTTCTTCTTGAAGGTGTGCCAGGTCTTATTAAAACTAGGCCCCATGACGGATGTGATCGTGATATCAAGCGCATATTGATTTATACCAACACCTTTTTGGCCATGCTCTTTCCATAAAGAACGCATGACATCATCTAAGGAGTATTTACCCATACTATGATGGCGTATGAGCAAATCAAGGCCTAGTGCGATGAGTGATCCTTTAGCGTAATAACTCACTACTGCATTGGGAGTGTTCTCATCTATTTGGTAGTACTTGGTCCACGCATCAAATGAACTATCGGCCACACTTTGTTTTAATCGACCGGGGTTACGCAAAACGCTATTCCAGGTATTAGCCAGCAGCTCTAGGTAGCGTTTCTCTGAGATGCATTTACTTCGCACAAGTTGTAGATCATCATAGTAGCTTGTGAAGCCTTCAAAGAGCCATAGCAAGCGTGTGTAGTTACGCTGACCAAGATCATAGGGTTGAAATGCTTTAGCCTCAATGCGTTTTACCAGCCAAGCATGAATATACTCATGACTACATAAACCCAAGAGCTCCTCATACGACTTTTTGGGTTTCTTGGGATCGTGATCAAGGTAAGGTAATTGATCGCGTTTGCATAGCAGAACAGTGCTGCTACGATGCTCTAGGCCACCATATCCCTCTAAGGCAGCGTTCACAATAAACAAATAGCGAGAAAATGGTGCTTTTGGTTTGTGAGGATCAAATAGACGAATTGTCTCGGCGCAGATATTACGCAGATCATCTGCAAGCCTTTTCTTATCCAGGAGCTCAGATTGCTCAGAGCTAAGACCTTGAATTACCATTGCATGGTTTGTGCCAAATACTTCCCACTCAATGACATCAAAGCGACCCAGCGCAATCGGATGATCAATCAGATCATCATAATTTTTTGCTAAATAAAATCCAAATCCATTGGAGTCAGTTTTTACAGGAGTAAGTGTGCACTGAACGTCCCATTGCAGCAGAGCCTGGTCAGCTGGAGGAGCAATCGCCAGAGAACATGGGAGGTGAGCTTGGCCTTGAACCCCTAGGCATAGGCTGGTTAGATTAAAGAAACCACGGTTTTGGTCTAAATAGGCGGCCCGCACTGATTGATCAAAGGCGTAGACTGTTGTGATGATTTCACAGCTGCCGATATTTTTTGGCAAGCGCCAGCGATCATTGTCGAGCCGCTCAAGTGGGATTAATTTACGTAGCTCAGTTTTCTTAACAGAAGTAAATGCAGTAATTGTTTCAATCTGTTTACTAAAGTCTCGTATTAAATAGCTGCCTGGTATCCATGCGGGCATCGCAATGATTTGACCCGCTGGGTCTGGATTCTCAATGACGAGCTTTACGGTAAAACGATGACCATGTAAATCATCCGGCCAGACGGTGTATTGGACAGCAGGCATTGTGTTGGCTTGCATTTGTAGCTTACTTAAGCGAGGCTAATTTTTTTTCAATATCAGCTAATTGAACCGCTCCAGGAAAGCGACTACCATCCGTAAAGAAGATGGTTGGGGTGCCATTAATCCCATAGTTTTTAGCAAGGGCCATATTCTTATCAATTGGATTGGCACAATCAGATTTGCCAGTAGGGCTTTGATTATTGAGCATCCAATCATTCCAAACTTTTTGCTGATCAGACGCGCACCAAATCTGTTTAGATTTGAGAGACGAGTCCGCTGACAAAATTGGAATGAGATAGTTATAAATGGTTACGTTATCGAGTTGTTGCAGCGTTTTTTCAAGACGTTTGCAATAACCACAATTAGGATCAGAGAACACGGCAATTTGACGGCTACCATTGCCACGAATCACCTTAAATGCCTGCGCTTGTGGAAGCTCAGACCACTTGATGCGATTAATATCTTCTTGGCGCTTAGCCGTTACGTTATTACCCGTAGCCAATTCAACCATTTCGCCTTGGATCAAATATTTAGCATTAGTGTCCGTGTAAAAAATCTCATTGTTCACCTGTACTTCAAAAAGACCTGGAATCGGCGAGGCGGTAACGTTTCGGACATTCGCAGCAGTTCCAAGACGCTTTTGTACTTCAGCACGGATTTGTTTTTCATTCAGAGCAAATGCTGAACTTGCCAGGCCTAACAAAATAAGGCAGATTCCTACTCGTTTTAAATTCTTTGTTATCAATTTATTCTCCAAGGGCCCGTTCAATTAATTGTCGTTTAATCATGTGACTGCGATTTACAAAACCCAGACCCCAATTACGAATTTGCTTTTCAAGGGGGCGGCTAGTACCAAATAACCTCTTTAAGCGATGCGTAATCCAAAGCAGTGAGCTTGTATCGCCTTCCCGCTGTCGTTCGTAACGACGTAGCAAGATTCGGTCATCAATTGCTCGAAACTCTTCTTTATTCTTGATGATTTGCAATAATGAAGCCACATCCCTTAAGCCTAGATTTAGGCCTTGTCCGGCTAAGGGATGTATCACATGAGCGGCATCTCCTAGCAATACTACTTTAGGATCATAGTTAGGACCGATGAGACTCTGCGCTTTGATTCGTTTAAGAGCAAAACTTGCCGGTGCTGATTGTAATTGCAGAGTACCTAATGCCTTATGAATACTACCGCCTACTTGTTCTTGGAGTAATTTCGGCCAAGCCTCTGAACGGAGTGGCATTAAATGATTGGCATTTTCAGGCGAGGTGGACCAAACCATCGATACCTGTTGTGTCGGTAATGGGAGCATCGCCAAGATATCGCCACCAGGTAAAAACCATTGATAGGCGGTTTGAAGATGGGGGTATGCACACGAGAAATTGGCAACGACTGCTACTTGATCGTAGTCATGCTCATGAATGGCAATGCCAATGGTTGAGCGTAATGGTGACCGTGCGCCGTCAGCAGCAATAATTAATTGCGTATAAATCTGCTCACCACTACCGAGGACTAATATAGGTTTTGCATCTTTCTCAATATGAATATCACTCACGCTGGTATTGATAGTTCGAATCTGTTTTTGAAAACGTATAGCTTGATCAAGAGTCAACTCAAGCAGATCTGCTTCAGTAATCCAAGCCAGCTCAGGTCGCCCGGCCTCAAAAGCAGAAAAATGGAGGTGGTCATTGGCTTGGCCGCGGTCCCCAAAGATATGCATGTCCCGAACCGCTTGAATACGCTGATGATCAAGTGCATCCCAAACATGCAGTTCACTCAAGAGGTTTTTTGTACTTGGTGCGAGGGCATAAATACGTTGCCCAAATTGATTTGGCATCAGCGCTTGATTTTTTTCCAGATCCGGTGCAATTTGAATAACGGAGTAACCTAACTGTGCCAGTCCCAGTGCGCAGGCTTTACCAATAATGCCTCCCCCAACGATGCAAAAATCAGTGGTTTGATTACCCTCGCTGGGTTTAGTCGGGTTGGGGCTTGCTCGAGATTGTATGGACATACCATGATGATATCGAATCAAGCCCATTTACAATGGCAGCATGTCACTAAAATGCGGAATCGTCGGCTTACCCAATGTAGGCAAATCCACTCTGTTTAATGCTCTCACCAAAGCGGGGATTGCAGCGGAAAACTACCCGTTTTGTACCATTGAGCCCAACGTCGGCATGGTCGAGGTGCCCGATCCTAGACTCGCAGCCTTGGCTGAGATCGTCCAGCCCGAGAAAATTGTTCCGGCTACGGTTGAGTTTGTGGATATTGCAGGCCTAGTTGCAGGAGCTTCCAAAGGGGAGGGCCTAGGAAATCAGTTCCTCGCCAATATACGGGAGACCGATGCGATCACCCATGTGGTGCGTTGTTTTGAGGATGCAAACGTCATTCACGTCGCTGGCAAGGTAGACCCCTTGTCTGATATTGGGGTGATTGATACTGAATTGGCCTTAGCTGATTTGAGTTCAGTTGAGAAGGCGCTTCAACGCTATACCAAGGCAGCAAAATCGGGTAACGACAAAGAGGCAGCCGCTCTCGTTGCGGTGTTAACAAAAGTACAGGCACAGCTGGATCAAGCCCTGCCTGTCCGCGCTCTCAGTTTGACCAAGGAAGAGCTTGCTCTATTAAAACCATTTTGTTTAATCACAGCCAAGCCGGCGATGTATGTTGCCAATGTGAAAGAAGATGGTTTTGCAAACAATCCCCATCTAGAGGCAGTAAAACAGCACGCAGCGAAGGAAAACTCCCCAGTGGTAGCTGTATGTGCTGCTATTGAAGCTGAAATCGCAGATTTAGATGATGCAGACAAAACTGAGTTCCTGGCCGATTTGGGCATGACCGAGCCGGGACTAAATCGGGTTATTCGTGCTGGCTACAGCTTGCTTGGCTTACAGACCTACTTTACTGCTGGCGTGAAAGAGGTTAGGGCTTGGACGATTCATATTGGCGATACCGCCCCCCAAGCGGCCGGTGTGATCCATACGGATTTTGAGCGCGGCTTTATTCGGGCACAAACGATTGCGTATGAGGACTTTATTCAGTTTAAAGGCGAACAAGGTTCTAAAGAGGTCGGCAAGATGCGCGCAGAAGGTAAGGAATACATCGTCAAGGATGGCGATGTCTTGAACTTCTTATTTAATGTCTAGCCTTCTTGTGTAGACCTAAGCAAATAGCTCTGCAAGCGCTTTACCAGGATTAGCTGCACGCATAAAAGCTTCGCCGATTAAGAAGGCGTTCACACCAGCAGCGCGCATGGTTTTTACATCTGTTGCTTGCAGAATGCCAGATTCTGTAATCACCAGTTTTTCTTTAGGGATTGAAGATAGCAAATCAAGAGTTGTTTGAAGGCTAACTTCAAAGGTTTTGAGATTGCGATTGTTAATTCCTAAAAGGGGAGTTTTTAGTTCTAGAGCAGCCTCGAGCTCAAGTGCATCATGCACCTCAACGAGTACATCAAGATGGTTTTCAATAGCACACAGCTCAAGCTCTTTCATTTGAGTCGGTTCAAGAGCGGCAACGATGAGCAAAATGGCATCGGCACCCATGGCCCTTGCTTCATAAACCTGATAGGTATCGATGATGAAGTCCTTGCGAATCACAGGCAGAGTACAGGCAGCTCTCGCTTCCTTAAGGTACTCAGCCGACCCCATAAAGTACTCCTGATCGGTCAAGACCGATAAGCAGGTTGCGCCATGAGCAGCATAGCTTTGAGCGATTTCATGGGGCACAAAGTGCTCGCGTAATATGCCCTTACTGGGGCTGGCTTTCTTGATCTCGGCAATGATGCCCGGTTTGTGATGACTTACTGAGCCTATCAGCGCTCGTGCAAAGCCACGCACTTTGCGACTTGGATCTGAATTAGCCTGAAGTGCCTCTTTTAAGATTTCACCACTGGTAATCAGGCCTTGAGCAGCACGAATTTCTTGCTTTTTAGTTTCTAGAATTCGAGCAAGAATATCGTTCATGAATTGCTTGCTAGACTTTGGGTTAAGGCAATCAATGCATCGAGTTTTTGTTTGGCTTTGCNAGAGGNGATTGCTTCTTTTGCTTGATAGATACCATCAGCAATGCTGTTCGCGACATTTGCGGCATAGAGTGTGGCGCCAGCATTCAAGCAAACAATATCGTTAGCAAGACCTGATTGATTATCGAGAACCTGAAGGATGATGGCTTTAGACTCGTTTGCATCTTTCACTTTGAGCGACTCAAGGGAAGACGTTGTTGCCATTCCAAAATCATCCGGAGAGATTTCATACTCTTTAATCTGGCCATTGAGAAGCTCGGCAACGATGGTTGGTCCCGAGAGGGTAATTTCATCAAGGCCGTCTTTGCCATGCACCACAAGTGCATGCTCCGCACCCATGAGTTGTAATACTTTTGCTTGGATTCCGACAAGCTCTGGATTAAAAACACCCATCACAATATTAGGCGCTTTAGCGGGATTAGTCAGTGGCCCTAGGATATTGAATATGGTTCGTACGCCAAGATCTTTACGAATCGGGACAACATTTTTCATAGCAGGGTGATGATTCGGGGCGAACATAAAACCTACACCCAGCGTATTGATGCATTGCCCAACTGCCGCGGAAGTGAGATTGAGTTTTACACCAAGAGCCTCCAGTACATCAGCACTCCCAGACTTACTGCTCACGCTGCGATTACCATGCTTTGCAATTTTGGCCCCAGCTGCAGCGGCCACAAACATCGATGCAGTTGAGATATTGAAGGTATGCGCACCATCACCACCTGTGCCGACTACATCAACCAAATGAGTCTTATCGGGCACATCAACCGGAGTTGCAAAATCACGCATCACCTGTGCGGCGGCAGCAATTTCAGTAGGACTCTCTTTTTTACTACGCAAGGCAACTAATAGTGCAGCAACCATTGGACCAGGAAGCTCACCGCCCATGATTGCGCGCATGATAACGATCATATCTTCTTTGGGTAGTTCCTTACCTTCGATTAAGTGTTGTAGGGCTGCTGATGCTGTCATTGTCATGAGAATTTGATTATTTCAGTTGTAAAAAGTTTTTGAGCAATGCGTGCCCTTGTTCAGACAAAATCGACTCGGGATGAAATTGCACTCCTTCAACAATAAAATCTTTGTGCCTTACGCCCATGATTTCACCATCATCAGTTTCTGCAGTAATCTTTAGGCAATCCGGAAATGATGTTTTTTCAATAGCAAGAGAGTGATAGCGAGTTACTCGAAATCGTTCTGGTAAACCTTGAAAGACACCCTCGCCCGTATGATGAATCACATCGGTTTTACCATGCATCACTTTCTTCGCCCGAATCACTTTCCCGCTAAATGCCTCACCAATTGCTTGGTGACCTAGACAGACACCAAGGATCGGAATCTTCCCAGCATATTGTTGGATTGTGGCAACTGAGATCCCTGCCTCTGTCGGACTGCAAGGCCCTGGAGAAATACAAATACGGTCTGGCTTAATGGCGGCAATATCACTCACACTGATCTCATCGTTGCGAACAACTTTCACCTCTTCGCCGAGTTCAGCAAAGTATTGAACTAGGTTGAATGTGAACGAATCGTAGTTATCAATCATTAAAAGCATGTTTATCCGCCTCTCGAGGCTTCTGCCAGATCTGCCGCTGCTAAAACTGCACGTGCCTTTGCTTCTGTTTCTTTCCATTCTGATGTGGGGTCGGAGTCTGCCACTACACCAGCACCCGCTTGAGAGTGCAGCATACCGTCCTTAATAACTCCAGTACGAATCACAATAGCCACATCCATATCGCCTGAAAAGGAGAGATATCCCGCTGCACCACCATAAATACCGCGTTTGGTGATTTCCATTTCATCAATAATTTCCATCGCCCGAATTTTGGGGGCACCGGATAGTGTTCCAGCCGGGAAGGTTGCGCGTAAGACATCCATATTGCTCATATTGTCCTTGAGTTCACCCTCTACGGAGCTGACGATATGTTGCACATGCGAGTACTTTTCAATCACCATCGAGTCGGTCACTTTGACCGTGCCCGTTTTGGCAATGCGACCTACATCATTGCGGGCCAAGTCAATGAGCATGACATGTTCGGCAATTTCTTTTGGATCTGCCAAAAGCTCCTTTGCTAATTGCGCATCCTCTTCTGGAGTAGAGCCACGTCGGCGGGTACCTGCGAGAGGGCGGATGGTCACAATCTTTCGATCTTCACGCTTCTCTTGACGCACCAAGATTTCGGGTGATGAACCCACAATTTGTAGATTGCCAAAGTCATAGAAATACATGTACGGCGATGGATTTAAGGAACGAAGCGCTTTATAGAGTTGAAGCGGAGATTCTGCATAAGGGCGACTAATCCGCTGACCAATAACAACTTGCATACAATCGCCAGCCAAAATATATTCTTTAGTTTTGCGAACCGCATTTTCAAAGTCAGTCGCTTTAAACTTCCGAATTAATTCGATACCATTTTCTTTATTTGGCGTTTTGGGAAATTCTTTTTCAGTGTCGACTACATTCTTCAGCTGCGCTTGTAATTCAGCCAAGCGGGCTACACCAGATTCATACGCATTCTCATCAGTGGGATCAACATATGCGATGAAATAAATTTTTCCAGCAACGTTATCGACTACAGCTAATTCTTCGGTGAGCATCAATTGAATATCTGGTACGCCGATTTCATCAGGAAGAGAATGTTTGGCGAGGCGTTTCTCAATATAACGAACGGTATCGTAGCCGAAGTAACCAGCAAGTCCGCCACAAAAACGCGGCAGGTTTGTTTGGGGGGCAACTTTGAAACGTTTGAAATAGGCATCAATAAAATCAAGGGGATTATCTTGATTGGATTCAATTATCCTGCCATCGAGTACTACTTCATTGATTGGTAATTCAGGAGTGCCCACACTCCTTAATAGAGTGCGCGCTGGTAAGCCAATAATCGAGTAACGACCAAAACGTTCGCCACCATAAACGGATTCAAGTAAGTAGGTATTTTTTTGCCCAGAGCCTTGGGTGAGTTTTAGATAAAGTGATAAGGGCGTTTCTTGACCAACTAAAGACTCTGCGAATAGGGCCACTCGATTAAAGCCTTGTGCAGCAAACTGTTTTAATTCCGGAGCATTCATTACAAATTTAGTTTGTACTTATATCGATGATGCGATTTCTTTGCGCATTGCTTCAATGACATCGCGATAATTGGGCTTACCGAAAATCGCAGAGCCAGCAACAAAGGTATCGGCTCCCGCCTTAGCAATCGCTCCAATATTGTCAATTTTGATACCGCCATCTACTTCCAACCGAATACTTCTGCCACTTGCTTCACGATATTGATCCAGCATTTTGCGGACCTGCGTAATTTTAGTGAGGGTACTAGGGATAAAGGATTGACCGCCAAAGCCAGGGTTAACGGACATTAGTAGAACCAAATCAATTTGATCTAGCGCATGATCCAAAAGATGAATTGGCGAAGCAGGATTTAAAACGAGGCCTGCTTGACAGCCATTATCTTTAATTAGACTGAGTGTGCGATGGACATGAGTACTGGCCTCTGGGTGAAAGCTGATTAAATTAGCGCCTGCTTTGGCAAAGTCCGGAACGATGCGGTCAACCGGCTCAATCATGAGATGCACGTCGATCATGGCAGGCTTACCATTTTTTATTGCATGCGGACGAATCGCCTCACAAACCAATGGCCCAATGGTGAGATTGGGCACATAGTGGTTATCCATCACATCAAAGTGGATCCAATCGGCTCCAGATTCGAGAACGACCTTTACCTCATCGCCCAGTTTGGCAAAGTCGGCAGAGAGGATAGAGGGGGCAATAATGGGACTATTAAGGCGCATTCGGAGGCTATTTCGGGACTTTTTGGCTTGTCATACCTAGATTCTAGCTTGCGGACGGGGAATGGATAGAGCAGAATGCTGATCATGAATCCACCCGAAATTACCGTGACTGTTCGCCCGCAATATCTACCGGAGCAATCTGATCCAGAAAATCAGCAATTTGCCTTTGCATATACCGTGACTATCCGAAATACAGGTGCAGCCGGTGTGCAGTTGATTGCACGGCATTGG
>B570J14230_10000288_pt1 | contig 19319 bp, 20 predicted proteins | sample LakMenepilimnion_3_FD_14230 | JGI IMG/M metagenome (IMG submission 14230) | reverse complement strand
GCTAAGATGGAAGAGTAATAATGAAAGATTTCCTCTGAAGTTGCAGGGAAGTTAGATGGTGGAGTAGCCATTAAAGCTGTTGCTCCATCTGCCTCGGCAAATTTCGCTAGCCGTACCGCTATCGCAGTACTCTCTCCGCCAACGCTTACAATCAAAGGCACACGTTTATCAATGATCTTTATCACCGATTGCCATTGAATACGACGTTCATCTGCACTAAATCGCATCACTTCTGACACCATCGCTAGGACTAGGCCTTTAACACCGCATTGGATCAGCCAGTTGATCTCACGTTCGAAAATGACATCATCAATATTCTCATGCTCATCTAGCGGGGTTGAAATTACAGAATATACGCCGCGATCCATAATTCTCACCCGTCTTGAATAAATTCGATAATAGAGGTTTAGCTTGCTTACTATTCTAAGGTGATTCAAGATAAATACTCAAGGATATTTTCGAGAATACCAAGTAGTGCTACATTTGGGAGGTGCCTCACAATAAGCGCAAGCAATCCACAAAGCCAGAAGTTATCTCAAGGATAAAATCTAAATTTATAACTTCGATTTCTCTCACTTTTCTGGCCCTGTCATTGACTTCGTGTGCATTTGGTGGTGGCCCTCAGATTAGCTCTGAGGAAGTAATTGAGTTCCGACAGGTTCTGAGTGTGTCTAGTGCCGAGTCAGAAATCGAAGCTTACGGCCAGAAATTTAGGGATATTGATTGCAAAAATCCCCCAAGCAACTTTGAACCACCAATTGATCTCATTGGATGTAGTAGTGACGAGCAACAAATCTATCTTCTCGGAGTATCTGAATTAGACGGCAACTCAATTAAACAGGCGAAGCCCTCTCGTGATGAATTCTCATGGTACGTAACAATCGACTTCGACGATATTGGAACCAAAAAATTCGCAGAATTCACTCGAAGAGTTACAACACTGCCTACGCCAAATAACCAAATTGCAATAACTTCAGGCAACCTTGTAATCACCGCGCCGGCCATTAATGAAGAGATAAGTGCTGGTTCAGCAATAATAACGGGTAGTTTCACCGCACAAGAAGCTCGCGAGTTATCCAAGGCAATTAAGAATAGAAGCGCAATTCCTCTATTTCTTAGATGGCGCGAATAGCAAAAAGAAAAGCCCCCGGTGTGAAAGGCACCGAGAGCTTAACTCGTGCGCGCGAAGGGATTCGAACCCCTAACCTTCTGATCCGTAGTCAGATGCTCTATCCGTTGAGCTACGCACGCTTGAACCACATACTACAGGGAAACTAGAGCCCTCCCAAATGTAATAAATCGTCCCAGGCCACAGCCTTATGACGCGGTTTACCCTTCAACTCACCCGCTGCAACTTCTGCTGCGTTGATAGATTCCCAGTGGCTTTGGTTTATCACTCGTGCGCCACCGAGTACATCGGCAATGTCACTGTGAGGTTTAGGATCTTTCAAATCTTCCACGAGTAGTTTCATGACGTCAGAAGAATCTGATTTGTTGGTTCCAATCACACCGGATGGACCACGTTTTGCCCAACCAACAACATAGAGGTTTTCACCTACGCGACCATCAGTATTCTTTACTTTGCCCTTCTCAAAATCAATCCCTTCGAGTGGTGAAGCCTCATATCCGATGGCTGTGATCACTAAGCCACATTTGATTGAGAATTCTTCATCCGTTCCAGTCTTCGTAAAGACAACTTCTTCAACTTTATCTCTGCCGCGAATCTCTTTCGGTGTGGCGAGGAATTGAAACTTCATAGTGCGCTCGTGGCCAGCAGGGATTTGATCAGCAATCAGCGCCATCGCATCGAGGTTGTTCTTTACATCCTTTTCAACATCCTCACCAGCGCGAATAAGTGCGGCATCAATGTCGCTTTTTTCAATAATTACATTGGTATGTTCAAGCTTTGGAAGCTCGCGCAATTCAGGTGAGGTGAAGGCAGCATGTTCTGCTCCGCGACGAGCGCTAATGATTACCGTTCGTACCGCACTTGCTTTAAATGCATCGATTGCGTGATCGGCGGTATCTGTCGGATCGAGTTCGGTAGGTTCAAGTGCCAACATTCGAGCGACATCCATCGCCACATTTCCAGCGCCGATAACAATGGCTGTCGAAGTCGAAAGATCGATGCTCTCATCTTTAAAATCTGGATGTGCGTTATACCAAGGAACAAAAGTTGCAGCAGACATCGATCCCGGTAAATCTTCACCAGGAATTCCTAACTTTTTTCCAATGGATGAGCCGGTGGCAATAACGACAGCGTCATAAGCGTCTTTAAGATTCTGAAGAGAGATACCGCTACCGAGCTCCACATTTGCAAAGAGGCGGACATTTCCAGCGGTTGCCACCTTTTCAAAGACCTTTGCAACGGTCTTAATCTTTGGGTGATCAGGGGCAACACCACTTCGAACTAAACCCCATGGGGTTGGAAGGCGTTCAATGATGTCGATTGAAAACATCAGCTCATCATTCTGCATATTCTGCAACGCCTGCGCGGCAAAATATCCTGCTGGCCCAGCGCCAACTATTGCGACTGTGTATCTAGCCATTGGGTGAGTCTATTGCACGAGCAACGGCGACTTAACCGCGCTTGAACAAATGCTTCGGCTTATATCCATAAACCTTTTCCCATGCTGAGCAATCAACAATCGTTGCATAGCCCGGAAGAGGTGTATTCACCTTTGTGGTCGGATGAAATTCAGCCAACATTTCCATCGTTGGTTTCGGTGCATTTGTATCAGGTGCTAAGAAGTTATACGTTGCAGAACCTTTTGCTCCCTTTTTTAGGATGGTCAATATGCCTTGCACCGCATCCCGTACATCCAAATAACACCAAAGAATTTTTGCTCCAGTAAGTACGGTCTCTTTATCGCCTTGCTTCATTTTTTCGGCTAAATCGGAGATAGCAGCTTCAGAGTGGCAATATGGAAAACGTAAACCAACAAATGCAGTCTCGCTTCGGTTTGCCCACATATCTGCAGATCGCTCATTTACTTCCTTTGAGAGAGCATAACTTTCATAATGGTTAAGTGGGAGATTTTCATCAAATGGAACGTACTCTGGAGATGTCCATGGTCCCGACCAGGCTGTTCCATAAATTGAGAGACTTGAGGCATAAATGACGATAGGTACTTTCTTCTCAACTGCGGCAGCAAATACATGGTAAGTACCCATGACGTTGTTATGTAATACCAATTCATCAGAACCAGCAACTGGGTTTGGGATTGATCCCATATGGATTACGGCATCACAATCAAAATCTAATGATTCGACAAATTCAATCGACATCAAATCGCCCATACTAAATTTCACAGATGCAGGGGCGTTGATCTGAACGCGGTCGGTAGCAACCACCTCGTGACCTTCTGCGACAAGAGTAGCCAAAATTTCCTTGCCGATAAGGCCACCTGCACCTGTAAGTAGTATTTTCATCTGCCTATCTCCCTCTACAGCTTATTGATTAGAATGTGATAATTACTTTTTGCTTGATCTCTACCGATTGATGTGGCTTCATCTGGAGAAGACTTCTCCGTGTTTTACCACTTGTTTTGGTGCTAGATGGTTCAATTGCAAATGTCCGAACTTTTCCAAACCACGGAAAACCTTCCGAATTATTGAACTCTAGCCAGAACCAGGCAAAATTTAAATACTCTGATTCCCACTGTAATTCAAAGGTTATGTTCTTCTCTTTATTCTTAACGCGATACCACTTTGGACCTTCGAAGGCTGAAATCCAGCCAAATACGCCCAGCTTCTTGTCGGGGGCTGGCAGCTTGCTTAGATCTAGAACACTTCCATTATCGCCCTTGATAAGAGGCCACTTGTGCGTGCTGGCGGCGGGACCGTGAGGACTATCTCGCTCTTCATCTAAGTGGAATTCTTGTGCACTTGTCTCTAAGTGCACTTCACCTTCGAGAAGTGCTCCACCAAATGCTGGGTGGCTTGAGTAATCAACTTCAATATTGAGTGGGCTTGTATTGGTGACGATATCTGTGAGGATGATTTCGTTCCCCTTAAGCGATATCACTTTTTCAATGCGCACAGGAACTGAGAAGAGATCTAACTGAATTTGGATACTACTTGAATCGCTCTTGAGAACCTTCCAAGACGAGATCGATGCTTCTCCGTGAAAACCTAATGGTGCGCCATGCACATCTCGCGCTGGTCCTGCATTCGGAACGAGTGTCTGCCATCCGCCGCGATAACGCTCCATCCAGTGAGCAACAGGTTCATATGAAAGCGTTGTCTGTTCGTTGGCGAGCACTGCTTCTGCGCGATCTGACCATGGTGTTGTATAGAGAACTTCTTCGCCTGTCGGTACTGTTTTGATCGAGAGAATATCTGCTCCATGATGCGGATCTAGAACTAATTCAAGATCGGAACTCTTCAGCGTTACGTATTTCATTATCCCCGCCTAAACTTTGATACTGGTACCCCTAAGGTACTGGTCGCCAATCGAAAAATCGAGCCTGCTAAAGGTTGATCTAGTAAATCGGATTCTGATATCGCAGCCCGTGCGCTGGTTACATAGAGAGAACCATCCGCACCAAAGGCACAGCTTGATGGTTGGGATACTGGAAAGAGATATTCAGAAACAATCGTTCCTTTCGGAGAGATGCGGATGACCTTATTTCCACCCCATACCGCTAGCCAGACGCAGCCCTCTACATCTACAGCCAACCCATCGGGCACGCCGACATCGATAGAGATGAGCTCATGGAATTGCGGAACGAAATCATCTGCCAAATCAAAATCACTGACAAAGACTTTCTTCAACATACTGTCGGCTAAATACATCAATGTGTTATCCGTGTTCCAGCCTATGCCATTTGGAAGAGTGAGATTTTCGACCATCACTTTATTTGTGCTTCCGCCATCCCAGCGATGCAGTTTTCCTTGACCCGGAACAAAGCCTGACTGGCAACTACCGCCCCAAAATCTTCCGCGTGAGTCACATTTGGCATCATTCATTCTAAAATCAGGATCTGAAAGAAATGCGTTATGTTGATGAAGTACGCCATCTTCCCACGTTGCAAAACCGGTCTTACATGCGACTGCGTACCCGTCAGAAGATTCAAGTGGTGCGATCGCTCCTACAACAGTGCCTAGAAGCTCACTCTCTGTCTTTCGGCTCTCGAGGTGAGTTTTATTGACTTGGCCCGCAGGAATATCAATCCACAATAAAGAGTCGCCATCAACGATGGGACCTTCGCCAACCATTGCTTCGCCTTTGAGGAATAACTCGGGTGTATTACTCATCATGACTCCTTTTATTGAGTTCCTAAGATTGCGCCTGTTTGACGAACTTCAGCAAGATTTCGGTTGCCGGTCAGAGCCATTGTGTTGATGAAGTCTCTGCGCATCAATTCAATTACCTTTTCAACACCACGTTCGCCATCTGCCATCACACCGTAGAGATAGGCCCGACCGATGAAGACAGCCTTGGCACCGAGTGCGATTGCAGCATAAACATCTTGGCCCGACATAAACGAACCATCAATGAACACATCCATCTTCTTACCCACAGCTTTAACCACATCTGGAAGTAATTCAATGGGTGGAATTCCACGATCTAGTTGGCGACTGCCATGGCTGGAGAGAACAATCCCCTGAACACCCAATTCGGAAAGAATCTTTGCGTCTTCCACACTTTGTACGCCTTTAACAATAATTGGGCCATCCCACGCGCTCTGAAGCCAAGAAATATCTTCAAAAGAGATCGCAGGTGAATAAATTGTTCCTGCCAATTCAAGGAGAGATTTATTCCAGCCACGGAATGCGGCAAACTCTAACTTCTTCGTTGTGAAGAGATTAAGCCACCAGATTGGTTTCCGAGCGATTGCAAAAACGGTAGAGATTCGAATTCGAGGCGGAATCGTAAGTCCATTGCGAAGATCACGAAGTCGTATTCCGCCAACCGGTGTATCTACAGTCAGAATGAGGGCTTCAAATCCAGATTCACGCGCTTGTTTAATAATCGCCACGCTATCGTCGCGATTTTGCATCACATATAACTGGAACCAGCGACGAGACTGTGGCACAGCTTCAGCCAGCTCTAGCGGCGAAACTGTTCCCATTGTCGATAGCGAATAAATCAGATTGTTATTTGTGGCCGCAGAAGCAACTGCCGGCTCACCAACGTGATGCATGAGGCGGGTGTATCCGGTGGGTCCGAAAACTATTGGTAGGTCAACTTTCTTACCAAAGATGATCTCGGATGGATCTACCTCTGAAACATCGCGCAAAATTCTGCTGTTGAGTCGCACAGATCGAATGGCACGTTGAGAGCGTGAGTATCCAATCTCATCGAGCGCTGAGCCTTCAACGTAATCGAATACGACTTTGGGAACACGTTTCTTTGCTGCACGAGCAAGGTCATCAATTGTTTGAGCTTTCTGGGTCGCACTCTTTCTGCGACTTAAGGTTGGCAACTTCCAATCAATGAGCGAGTAAAAGTATGGAAGGTTAGGAAAGTTCCTCTTCGACTTAATTACCATGGTGAAGTGTATCCGCTAGCGGATTACGCGAGCCGAACCGCCTGCAGCAAGCTTCTCTACTTCGCTCTTTGTGGCCATCGATGTATCCCCTGGTGTAGTCATTGCGATTGCACCATGTGCCTGTCCCAACTTCAAACTCTCGAGGAGACTGCGGCCCTCAAGTAATCCAAAGATCAAGCCAGAGGCAAAGCTGTCACCGCCACCTACGCGATCAAAAATTTCCAAGTTCGGAAGTGCTGGAACTTCGAAGAATCCATCTGTGCGAGACCAGGCGATTGCACCCCAATCGTTATCAGATGCTGAATGCACTTTTCGAAGAGTTGTCGCGATGACTTGTAGATTTGGATACGCGGCAGCTACTTTCTCGACCATTTCCTTGAATGGACCAGTCGATAAATTAGAGTAATTCTCATCTAAGCCCTTTACTTCGAATCCTAAAGACTCAGTAAAATCCTCTTCGTTTCCAATCATCACATCGACCAGCGATGCTAATTTTTTATTTACTTTCTGTGCAGTGGCTCTTCCACCTAAACCATCCCACAAGCTTGGTCGATAATTGAGATCGTAGGAAACAATCGTGCCGTGCTTTCTAGCCGATGACATGGCTGCTTCCATGAGTTCTGGAGTTGTAGCTGACAATCCAGCAAAGATTCCACCCGTGTGCAACCACCGAGCGCCTTGCTTACCGAAAATTTCTTCCCAATCAAAATCTGAACTAACCATTTGTGACGCTGCAGTGTGACCACGATCAGATACCCCAACTGCCCCGCGCACTCCGAATCCGCGTTCAGTAAAATTCAGACCATTACGAACTGAACGGCCAATGCTGTCGCCTTTAGCCCAGTAAATATGTGAAGTATCGACTCCACCCATCAAAATTAAATCATTGATCAAATGACCTACTTGATTATCGGCTAGTGCGGTGATAACTGATGTTTTCAATCCAAAACACTTCGATAGGCCTCGAGCAACGTTGTACTCGCCGCCGCCCTCCCACACTGAGAAATTACGAGTTGTTCGAATCCTGAGGTCACCTGGATCCAGGCGCAGCATGACTTCACCCATAGAAACTTCATCAAATAGCACGTCACTTTTTGGCTTAATTTTCATGAAAATCCAATCTCTTATTTTGGTGAAGAAATCTTTTTTAGCGCTGTAGATACCGCAAGATTGACCGCCACCTTATCGTTAAGGTCAACGGTATTTCCGAGCATCCAGCTGCCACCAACAGCAACTACCGATGGGTGAGCAAGGTATGTATCTATATTTTCGCCGTTGATGCCACCCGTTGGAATAAACTGAACAGAAGGAAAGACTGGCGCAATAGCCTTGAGCATCTGGACTCCGCCTAATTGCTCAGCTGGAAAGAATTTCAATAGATTAAATCCATCCGATAGCGCTCTCATTATCTCGGTTGAGGTGGCCACACCTGGCAGGTAAAAGACATTTAACTTCTTCGCTATCTCGCCAATTTCCTTTAAATAACCGGGTGAGACTGCAAATGTTGCACCGGCATCAACTGCTCTTGATAGGTCACCGCTATTTTTCACAGAACCAACACCGACAACGAGGTTTGGATATTTTGCAAATGCCTCGATAGCGGCAAGGCTTACATCGGTGCGAAGTGTGACTTCAACGTTTTGAATTCCACAATCTATAACTGCAGTTGCTATCGCATCCACATGTTTAACATCAGTAATTGTTAAAACTGGGATTATCCGAAGTGGTGCAATGTGATTGATGGAGGTGATCGGTGATCCTGTGTGAGTGCTCATACGGCATACAATCGTGGCTGCGAGGTTGTAGCTCTGGCAATTAACTCTGGCTCGAAGAGTAAATTCTTATGTTCATGAGTTCCAGAAGACTCAATTTCTTCAATGAGAATTTTTGCAAAATCTCTGCCCAGCTGTTCTACCGGCTGCGAAATTGTCGATAGGGGTAAAATTGCATTCGAGAGCGAAGAAATCCCGTCATATCCCAGAACTGACATCTCTTCTGGCGTTTTAATTCCACGGGCGCTCAACCCACAGATAACTCCAACCGCGGTGTAATCATTGGCACAGAAGATGGCAGTAGGTTCACTATCCAGTTTGAGAATGCGCTCCACCGCCGCTTCACCTTGTGCAGCATTAATTTTCGAGACACAGATCATTTTTAGTGTGATTCCTAACCTCTCGGCTGCGGCGACAACGCCAGCCTCGCGCTCAATTATCTGGGGAAATCTATCTTCTAAGGTAACCCAAACAATACTGCGATGGCCCAAGTCATAGAGATGTTGAACACCAAGTTCGCCACCGTGGAAATGGTTTCCAGAAATTGAACACATATCTAGATTGCTCTGTTTTGGTCCATGTAGAACAACTGGAATTCCTCGTGCAGCGAACTTATACAAATACTTATCCCACTGCTCAATCGGTGAGACAAGCACGCCTTCAATCTTCTGCTCGAGCAAGAGAGAGGCGTAAAATCCCTGCATCTCTCGATTTTCATCCATGCTACAGATGACTGCCCCATAACCCGCAAGAGAAGCGGCCTCTTGAAATCCGTTGGATAGGTCTACATAGAACGGATTAGTTAAGGTAGGAATCATTACCCCCAAGGACTTTGGAGAGGTTTTTGACCTGCTTGCTTTTACTGACGCATCTCCGAGATTCGCCTCTTTTAACACCTTCAGTACCACTTCCCGTTTTGCGGGAGAGACAAGCTCGGGATGATTGAGTACATTCGAGACGGTCCCGAGCGAGACACCAGCTCTCCGAGCAATCATTCGTAGGCTGATCGGCAAAACCTGATTATTTGATTCATCAATAGGCATTATTCATTCTCACAAATATCAAGAGTTGCTTGTATTTCCCCAGCCGCAATTTTCATTAGCCTTTTTGAACCGCTTCAATCATCGCCTGGATATATCCATTAGCAAATGCACGACCACGGTGTCCCCACGGAGTATCTCCGTGAGTGTGTGGAACGTGATCATCGATAAAGAATCCATCGAAATTATGCTTGTGGTAAATCTTCATCGCCTTATACATATCAACGTATCCGGTATTTACGAATTCTTCGTAGAAGTTAGGCACCTTTCCAGAGACGTTACGGAAATGGACGTAGAGGATCTTCTTCCGTGAAACAAAGTAGTCGATCATCTCGTAGATATCGTCCTTCATTTCTGAGAATGTACCTTGGCAGAATTCAATCGCATTTGAATCACTTGGATAGATTTCAATGAGACGCTTATAAGATTCAAAGCTGCGGAGTAACTGTGGAATTCCACCTAACTTATCAACCGGTGGATCACATGGATGAATACCGAGGCGAATTCCTTCTTCCTCTGCAACCGGTGTGATGATCTTGATCCAGTACTCCAGGTTTTGCCACATCTCTTCTTCGCTATATTCGCGAGTATGGGTAAGCGGATACTTCGATCCCAACGCGTGATCATAAGCAGTTGCTAACGCACCACCACGAATCTGCGCAGGGGGTGTACGCCAGACGTGCGATGGCATCCAGTTATATCCAAAGATTGGAATACCAGCGCGTGCCATATTGCGCACGGTAAAAATCATATTTTCAATCTGCTCATCGCGGCGTGGACCGTTGAGCATAATGTGGTCGTAGAAGCTAGTTGGAACATTTTCAAGAGCGGAGAGCTTCATACCAAATTGTTCGACTCGAAGTCGAAGTTTGACTAAATCCTGTAACTGCCACTTTCCACCATCGCCGGGGATTAGAGGTGTATTAAAGAGAATATCTGTTGCGCCAAACTGCTGCGCGAATAGAAGATATTCATCAGATGCTACTTGAAACTGGCCGAATCCTGGACGCATTTTCTCTCCCCATTCCTTTAGTTGTTAACCTTTTACAGCCCCTGTTTGTAAACCTTCTACGATAAATCTCTGTCCAATGAATTTGTAACGCCGGGCGGTGAAACTACGGGCGCATCGATCCCCCGTCTGGGGTGCGGGCAGTTGTCCACCCTTGCGGACGAACCGACTGAGTGTTATCGCATGGGTACTTTGCGGCCAGTGCTTCATCGATATCGATTCCCAGCCCAGGTCGATCGTTTGGATACACATATCCATTACGCACTTCAGGGGTGCCAGGGAACATGTCATAGATGACATCAGTTGGTCCCCACCATTCCTGTACTCCGAAGTTTGCAGAACTTACATCTAGATGAAGATTGGCTGTGTGCCCTACCGGAGAGACATCACCAGGTCCATGCCAGGCAGTTCTGACGCCGAATGCCTCACACAAGTGCGCAAGTTTTTTCGCAGGTGTGATTCCGCCAATTGTGCTGATGTGGCAGCGAATGAAGTCAATGAGGCGTTCTGAAATCAAAGGTAGCCATTCTTGCGGATGAGTGAAGAGCTCGCCCATCGCAATTGGTGTGGCAGATTGTGCGCGCATCATGCGGAACCAATCGATAGATTCTGGTGCTAACGCATCTTCTAAGAAGAAGAGTCGGTATGGTTCTAAGTTTTTAGAAAGTCTGACTGCATCGATTGGTGTAAGCCGCTCATGCACATCGTGCAGCAATTCAATCTCATCGCCGACAGTTGATCGCATATGTTCAAACAGTCGAACGGTATCTCGTGAATACGCAATTGGATCAAAGTATGCACCTGGAGGCGCGCCTTCTGGCTTTCTAACGTCATGAATGCGACCACCATAACCGCCCATTTGGCAGCGGATATAGAGAAGCCCCTGATCCATAAACTTACGAACATTTTCTTCAACCTCGCCAAGAGATTTTCCATCTGCGTGGCGGTAAATCGCAGCACCTTCTCGGGCCTTTCCGCCCAACAAGTTATAGACGGGCGTACCAGCACGCTTACCCGCGATATCCCATAGAGCCATATCAACGCCAGAGAGCGCATTATTGAGAGCAGGGCCATTTCGCCAATAAGAGTTAACCATTGAGGTCTGCCAAATATCTTCAATATTGGCAACATCTTTTCCAATCAGAAAATCACGTAAGTAATCTTCGATTGCTGTCTTCACCAGCAAATAGCGTTGGGTGAATGTGGCACAACCCAAGCCATATAGGCCTGGCTCTGAGGTTTCAATTTTTACTACAACTAAATTGATTCCTTCAGGTGCAGTGAGGATTACTTTTACATCGCGAATTGTTACAATATTGGCCATACATTTACTCTAGGAAAGATATCTTACGTTGTAAAGAGCTTTTGGAAAACCTACTTTTTTTCTTCAAAAATGAACGTTCAATGCCTTAGGATTATGTCAGTGATGAGATGGCCACGTGGCTTACAGAGTGTTGAACAGACTCAGCGCCCCCTTCTCATTATCTTCTTTTTATTTGGTCTCAGTGGAATGTCCTGGGTCCCGAGATTTCCGGATGTGAAAGCAAACTTAGATGTAAATAACGGCTACTTCGGCATTCTCCTCAGCGTGGGTGGAATAGGAGCAATTCTTGCGCTCGCAACTGTTGGTAATTCAATTAATCATTTCGGAGTAAGAGTTTTCCTACCTACGACTGCTTTAGGTTTTTGTGTCTTGATTTTTATAACTGTGAACGTTCGTGAAGAAATTTTATTCATAATTTGTAATATTTCACTTGGTTGGCTTATTGCGACTTTTAACATCGCAATCAATGCCCAAGCGCTTTCAATCCAAGGAAGGATGAATAAGCTCTTGCTCCCAAAAACTGCAGGTGTTTGGAGCTGTGGCGCTTTAACAGCGATTTTATTGAGTTCGATAATTGTTGATCGTGTCAGCCTTAGTGTCCACATTGGAGTGGTTCAGGTTTTCTGTTTGCTGGGCATCGCCATTCAGTTAATTAAAATTGCACCACACTTCATGGAGCCTGGTTCGGCGAGCACACCTTTTAGCTATTCACTTTTTACTGTGCGCAAGTTTAAGGTTGATTGGCCTTTCTACATAGCTATGTTGATGGCAATTCAAATGGAATACTCAATGGCTGATGGGCGACTATTTATGCGCAAGAAGATCTACAAATTAGCCCGAAGTATTCTGCGCTGCCATATCTGGTTTTCTTAGGTTTTATGATCATTGGTCGCTTGAATGTTCATCGCGTCTTTGAACGTTTTACTACGAAAGAACTCTTTAACTTTGGAGCACTCATTGGTGGCGGCGGATACTGCGCTGGCGTTCTTCTAAGTCACTGGATCGACCCCACTAATCCATTGGCTTATTGGTCTTTCTTGCTCGCCCTCGCATTCGGTGGGTTAGGTACCTCCTTTATGGCGCCTCTGTTTCTCAATATCGCCCAAGCTCGATCTAGCGAGAGCTTTGCTGCAGTGATTGGGCAAATGGGACTTATGAATATTGCGATGGTCTCTATTGTTAAGTTATTTATATCGTGGGTTACCCAAGTTGGAGGCCTGACACTGGGGTTACTTATTCCTGGAATAATGCTCATCTCTCTAATTTTCTTCACTCACGTTATGAATGAAAGAAAATAGCGCCTAAAGGTTACTCGCTTAAGTTTAGGAGTCGCAAAAGACGTGCAGTTTCTAAACTGACCGCTGTGCGGCCTGGGGCGATGTACTTACGAGGATCCACTAGATCAGGGTTAACGTTTAAGGTTTTTCGGATTTCATCTGTAAATACGTGGTTGAGATGCGTTGCAATATTAATCTTGCTCATTCCCGCGCTGACAGCCTTCTGAAGGTCGCGATCACTAACCCCTGAAGATCCATGGAGCACTAGAGGGACCGAAACAGATTCTGCAATCTCTGCGATGAGTTCAAAATCTAGAGTTGCATCACGTGTCGTCATTGCATGTGAAGATCCAACAGCAACTGCCAATAAATCTGCACCCGTCGCTTCAGCAAATGACTTTGCTTCTAACGGTTTTGTGCGAATTCCGGGTGCATGCACACCGTCTTTACCGCCCACTTCACCAATTTCAACTTCAAGTGTGGCCCCATAGCCTTTACAAAGATCTGCGATTCGCGCACTTGTCGCGACATTTTCACTAAATGGAAGTTTCGATCCGTCGAACATAATTGAATCAAAACCTAGATCGAGCGCCTCTTTAATGAGCTCCTCGCTCTCAGCATGATCCAGATGTACTGACACGGGAACCGACGCGGTTTCGGCAATTGCAATAGTAGCTACCGAGATTGGTTTGAGTCTCTGATGGTACGTCACACAATTTTCGCTGATTTGCAGGATAACTGGAAGGTTCGCCTTCTCTGCTCCTGCAACAAGTGCTTCAGCATGTTCTAGCAAAATAACATTAAATGCCCCGATAGCAGTCTTTGATTTTCTAGCTTCTAAAACTAACTTATGTGCATGTGTGCGCGACATATTTATCCTTAGACAAGAACAATCTCAACGCCCGCGGCGCGAATTTCTTCTATAGTCATAGGATCTACTCCATCATCTGTAATCAAGACATCAATATCATTCAACGAGCAGATTGAGGCAAATGCTCGTTTCTTAAACTTGGAACTATCCGTTACAACAACTACCTTCCGAGCGCGCGCCACAATTTGACGATTGACACGAGCTTCATCTTCATGGGCTGCTGCCGCACCTATAAATGAGTCGAGTGCATCAACCCCAATGAATGCAATATCGATGTTAACTTCTTTTAGCACTTCTTCTGCAAAAGGTCCTGTTAACTCGAATGCTTGTTGGCGGGCAACTCCTCCCGTGACAACAATTTTTATTTGAAACCGCACTGTGAGTTCAGTTGCAATATTGAGAGCATTTGTCACCACGGTGAGTGCGGGTTGAGAATCGGATGGATCACCGGGGGCAAAGTCGGGGTTAGCAACAATTGCGCGAGCTACAGCTGTCGTCGTGGTTCCGCCATTAAATCCGATGACATCGTGGCGTGAAACCATCTGTGCTGCAGCTGCTGCAATTCTCTGCTTCACTTCGTCTTCTTTTGCGACTTTAAAGGTAAGCGGTAGTCCAAGTGAGCCACCCGTAGCAACTGCGCCTCCATGTGTGCGCGAAAGAAGCTGCCTCTTAGCGAGCGAGTCAAAGTCTCTCCGGATGGTTGCGGTTGAAACGTCCAAGGCTTCGGCGACGTATTCGACATCGACAGCGCCCTTCTCGACAACAAGCTCGAGAATTCTCGATAGGCGATCCTGCCTACTCATGTAACTGCGCTTCCATTCGGCAAGTTGATCATTTTCTTGCAAATAAATCAATCTTTTGTCCATATTTGTTTGTTGGCGAGTGATCTATTTCATTATTCTGCAGAATTTCTTGACTTCAAAACTTTATCCCCTTACCGTTACGCCATGGTTAGAGCAATCCACGCTGAGAAAGAGATTGAATCGCAACCCCAAATTTGGCGCCAAACAGCAGAATTCGCCCCCAGTGTTTTTCACAAACTTCCAAAAAAAGGCGAGCGCGTAGCAGTAGTCGGTTGTGGCAGCTCATGGTTTATGTCGATGTCATATGCCCAATTACGTGAAGCGGCCGGTCACGGTGAGACCGATGTCTATGCAGGATCAGAATTTAATTACAATCGCAACTACGACCGAGTGGTATCGATTTCACGCTCTGGTACCACTACCGAAATTGTTGATCTGCTCGCAAAAATTAAGACACCCTCTGTTGTGCTTACCGCTATTCACGACTCCCCTGTCGAGGCTAACGCAACAGAGACAATCATTATGGATTTTGCCGACGAGCAATCTGTCCTGCAAACTCGTTGGGCAACTGCCGCACTTGGTCTCCTTCGTTCCCACCTTGGATTTGATCTGACATCCATTATTAAAGATGCCGAGGAAGCCCTTGCTAGCGATATTTCCGATCTGGTTAATGTGGAACAGATAAGTTTCTTAGGTCGCGGGTGGACAATCGGATTAGCACATGAAGCTGCGCTTAAAACTCGTGAATCGTCACAATTCTGGGCAGAGGCATATCCAGCACTTGATTACCGACATGGACCACTCTCTGTCTCGCAACCAGGTCGTGCGGTCTGGGCTTTTGGCGACATTCCTGCTGACTTGATTCGAGATATCAAATCAACGGGCGCACTTTTTGAATCCAGCACCTTAGATCCAATGGCTCATCTAATTCGCGCTCAACGTGTTGCAATCGCTATTGCGCAAAAGCGCGGCGTAGATGCAGATAATCCACGTGGGCTTGCTCGATCCATCATCCTCGATAAATAATTAGTTTCGTGTCCACCAGATATGTAGTCGCAGTCGATGTGGGCGGGACCGAGATAAAAATTGCGGTTGTTGATTCGCGTTTGAATATACATTCACAAACATCTACCCCTACTCCTAAGGCAGATAAAACTGCAGCTGAGACAATCCGCATCATCGCTACGCAAGTAAAAAAACTCTCAGAATCCCAACATATTGAAGCCGTTGGTTTAGTTATTCCAGGGACACTTGATGAACCAGCAGGCATAGCTCGTTGGGCCGGAAATCTTCAGTGGGAAAACTTACCTATCCGTAATCTCTTACAAGAAGCAATTGATATCCCTGTTGCATTTGGCCACGATGTTCGCACCGCAGCACTCGCCGAGTTGCGCAGCGGAGTGGCACAAGGAATTAAAGATTCAATCTTTATTCCAATTGGTACTGGAATCGCTGCAGCGCTGATCATCAACGGTGAAATTCAATCCGCTCAAGGAAATGCTGGAGAAATTGGTCATCTCAATGTCAATGGTAAACGACTCTGTGTCTGTGGCAAGGTCGGCTGTTTAGAAGCTGTCTCATCTGCGTTAGCTATTAGTAGCACATATGCTGAACAAGGTGGGGTTACAAATACAAGCACAGAAAAAATCTTCGAACTAGTAACTTCTGGTGATCCACTCGCGACAGCTGTGTGGCAATCTGCAACCGATTCAATGTCTAAGGCATGTGAAATTTTAATTACGGTGCTAGCGCCTGAATTAATTGTTTTTGGTGGTGGACTATCTAATGCGGGAGAGACACTCTTAGCTCCGATTCGTAAGCATTTAGATTCTTCACTTACCTTTCAGCGCAAACCTCGACTTGAGATTGCACAACACGGATCTAAGGCCGGAATAATTGGTTGTGCGATGATCGCCTTTGATTTAGCGGACCGCTCTAAAAATTAGCTTTAAGACCGGTGTGATTTGGCTTCGGCAGTAGATGAACGAATTACTAGTTTAGGTTGGAATTCAATCCGCTGATGGACATGTTTTTCTGGACTCTCACCCTCTGAAATGAGGAGCTCTGCCGCGGTAAAACCCAACTCATACGATGGTTGAGATATTGATGTAATTGGCACAGTTGCGCTACTAGCAAAATCAATATCATCATAACCAATTACTGAAACATCTTCAGGTATGGAAATGTTTTTCTCTCCTAGCGCCCGAATTACACCAATGGCAATTAAATCGTTGCCGCAAATGACGCCCGTAAAATCGAATGGTAAATTCATATCTCTGATTACCTCGTAAGCGTTCTTAACGCTCATCGAGTCCAAATGAATCTTGATATATTTCGGAGCATCTGCGTCCGCAATATTTTCTATCGCTTGTTTGATACCAGTAATTCGATCTACCACTTGAGGAAAGTCTTCCTTGCCCATGATGACTAAAATTTGTCGATGGCCCAGGTCATGTAGATGGGTGAGCGCAAGCGATCCTCCGTACACGTCATTTACTGCAACGCTGCATGCTTGGAGACCTAGTGGAAATCTATCAACCAGGGCTAAGCGAATACCTCGCTCTGCCACATTAGCCAGAGTCAGGTTAGATTCACTGACAGGTGTGATAAGAATCCCCTCAACATTTTGTCTTGCAAGAACATCTAAGTATTGAACTTCTTTCTGTGCGCTGCCGTCGGTATTGCATAAGATCACGACGTACTCTGATGCATATGCTGCGTCGTTGACGCCTTTAGCCAGATCTGTGTAGAACGGGTTAGAGACATCGGGTAGGACTAACCCAATCACTCGGTTTCTACGAGACCGGAGATTGCGGGCAGATGCATTTGGTACGAACTCCAGCTCTTCGATAACTTTCTGAATTCTTTGCAGGGTCGTTGACGCCAATAGCTCTGGGCGGTTGATGGCATTCGAGACGGTACCGAGTGACACTCCGGCCAACTGAGCAACATCTCTGATATTCGCCACGAGAGCCCCCTTGATGATGAAAAAGTAAATTGAACATACTCATTGAACAATCGGCAGAATACATTGATTTCAATTAAAACCAATAATCAGTCTTTCGTCAAAATTAAAATTACCCGAGTGGATTGACTCAATTTCCAACTACTTATAGCCTTAACCTTCGTTAAAACGATTCAAGGAGCAATCATGGAAAGAGTTGGATTTAGGCTTAAAGTTCGCCTCGAAAAAATGGATGAGTATGTCGCTCGACATGCTGAAGTCTGGCCCGAAATGCTTGAAGCGTTGAGCTCAACCGGATGGAAGAATTACTCAATATTTCTAGACCGCACCGATGGCACGCTATTTGGATACTTCGAGACCGAAGACGTCCAAGCATCTCGTGACGGTATGTCAAAAATGGCAATTAATGCAAAGTGGCAAGAAGATATGGCGCCATTCTTTGTAGACCTTGGTGGAGCCCATGCGGATCGCGCTTCCACAAATCTTGAGCAAGTCTTCTTCCTTCAGTAATAAATAGTTAAAGGAGATCGAAATGGGAACAAAGGCAGAGGCGAAGAAGGTTCTTGACCGACTTCAAATAGAGACCCCTTCCTGGGCATATGGAAACTCTGGAACACGTTTTAGAGTTTTTGGTCAGCCAGGAGTTCCGCGCGATCCCTTTGAAAAAGTGGAGGATGCTGCGCAAGTACATAAGTACACCGGTGCCGCCAATAGCGTTGCGCTTCATATTCCTTGGGACAAAGTTGAGGATTATGCTGCCTTTGCAAAGCACGCAAAAGATCTTGGCGTAGTTCTTGGAACTATCAACTCAAATACATTTCAGGATGATGATTACAAGCTAGGTTCTGTTTGCCACCCTGACAAGAGAGTTCGCGATAAGGCTATTGCTCACCTTATTGAATGCATCGACATCATGGATATCACTGGTTCGCAAGATCTCAAGCTTTGGTTCGCCGATGGAACAAACTATCCAGGTCAAGACAGTATTAGTGAACGTCAAGATCGCTTATCTGATGCTTTACAACAGACCTACAAGCGCTTGAGCGATAACCAGCGCATGCTGATTGAATACAAGTTCTTTGAGCCTTCCTTCTACACAACAGATATTCCTGATTGGGGTACCTCATACGCTCATTGCCTCCAGCTAGGTGAAAAAGCGATGGTCTGTGTGGACACNGGCCACCATGCGCCAGGAACCAATATTGAATTCATTGTCGCTGTATTGCTTCGTGCGAAAAGACTTGGCGCATTTGACTTTAATTCACGTTTTTATGCTGATGACGATCTCATTGTCGGCGCAGCAGATCCTTTCCAACTATTTCGTATTCTTCACGAAGTAAATATCAATGGTGGATTTGATGTTGGAACTCCAGTTTCATTTGTCCTCGATCAGTGCCACAACATCGAAGCAAAGATTCCTGGTCAGATCCGTTCAATTTTGAATGTACAAGAAGCAACTGCAAAGGCTCTGCTTGTCGATCAGGCTGCACTTAAGGCCGCACAGAAAGAAGGAGACGTCCTTGAAGCTAATGCAGTTTTAATGGATGCATATAACACCGATGTGCGCCCATTGCTTGAGGAGTGGCGCAGCGATAAAGGTATCGATCCAAATCCAATGAAGGCCTTCAAGGCATCTGGATATCTAAAGAAAATTGCTGATACCCGAGTTGGCGGTAACCAGGCTGGGTGGGGTGCATAATTAAAAAGATATCTGAGTTGACTCCTGTAGTTAATCAACTGATTGATCGATCGCACCGATTG
>B570J14230_10000287_pt1 | contig 19366 bp, 20 predicted proteins | sample LakMenepilimnion_3_FD_14230 | JGI IMG/M metagenome (IMG submission 14230) | reverse complement strand
GTCTTATGTACTGCGATTGCCTTTATTTACTTCTTTAAATTAGTTGCAGAAGTTGGTCCCCCAAGGGCCTCATTGATAACTTATTTAAATACTGCAGTAGCAGTTTTATTGGGTGTAGTACTACTTAGTGAGCCTATTACTCTAGGAATTGCAATTGGGCTTCCGCTTGTATTGGTTGGTTCTTATTTTGCTAGTAGAAAAGTTACTCAGTAAAACCTAGTCGAGCCAACATTTTTGGATCTTTCTGCCACTCTTTGGATACCTTGACATGAATCTGAAGAAAAACCTGCATACCAATTAAATTTTCAATTGACTTTCGAGCAGTAGTTCCGATTGCTTTTAATTTACTCCCTTGCGGACCGATTATTATTCCCTTTTGACTATCCCGTTCAACATGAAGAGTTGCTATAACATCAAACAACTTTCCATTATCTCGTTCACCCATCTCATCAATAGTGACCATTACAGAATGAGGCAGCTCTTCATACAATTCCTCAATTGCTGCTTCTCTAATTAGATCTGAAAACATTAACTCTTGTGCCTGATCTGTATTTATATCTTTAGGGTAAAGTGCAGGCGAATCTGGCAATGTTTTAGCAAGTAAATCCAAAAGTAGATCGGTTTGATCTAAATTCTTTGCCGAAATTGGAATTATCTCAACATTTCTTAAATTTAGTCGATTAACAAATTGATTTACAAGATTAAGCTTCTCAGCAAGTTCTGTTTTTGAAATGCTATCAATCTTTGTAACAACAATAAATATAGGTTGATTACCCTTTATCTGCTTAACAATATACTCATCTCCTGATCCGATATCTTCATTGGCAGGTAAGCAGACTGCGACGCTATCTGTTGATTCAATATTCTCGTTAGCCATAGTGTTTAATCTTGTTCCTAAGGCGGTCTTAGGTTTATGCATTCCTGGTGTATCTACCACGATCATTTGGAAATCTTCTCTATTTATAATTCCGCGTATTGGGTTTCGCGTAGTATTTGGATGATGTGACGTAATCACAATCTTTGTTCCCACAAGTGCATTTACTAATGTTGATTTACCTGTATTTGGACGGCCAACAATTGCAACGAAGCCGGATCTAAAATTACTCATTAGGTATATTCTCTCACCTTTTTTCTAGCGCAATTGCAGTGGGGTAATTACCTCTAAAATTTCATCAAAGCTTGTGGCTATATCAGCAACTCGCTCAGCAATTAACCGGTGGCACCCCTGACTTAAAGGTGAAGTGACCTCACCTGGGATAGCAAATACAGGTCTAAATATTTCAGCCGCATCTCGAGCTGTTCTTATAGATCCACTTACATACTCTGCCTCAACTACAACTGTGGCTTTGGAAAGTGCTGCGATTAATCTATTTCGAATTAGGAACCGAAATGGCTTAGATTGCGTAGTTGGCATAACTTCACTCACAAGTAACCCACACCTACTTATCTCTGCAAATAACTTATTATTTTCTGCTGGGTATAAATTATTAAAGCCACCTGCTTGAACACAGACGGTAGAACCTCTCATTGCTATTGATCCAATATGCGCAGCGGTATCAATTCCAACTGCACCACCACTTACAACAACTAGCCCAGAGTCTGCTGCTTGCCTTGCTAAGAATGTTGCAATTTGATTTCCATAACTAGTTGGTCTACGACTTCCAACAATTGATATCGATTGCGATAAGTCCCTTAGAGTTTCTCGTTTTCCTTTAATCAATAACGCAATTGGTGGACTTTCTAAGTCATTGACTCCAGTGGGCCAATCTGAATCTTCTGGTGTTATTAGAGTCGAGCATGAATCCTCAATCTCTTTTTGGAGAGGGCCTATCTGTGTATTTGCTAATTTATTTATAACTTTTAGTGAAACTTTCTTAGATTGCTTATATTTATCAGAGATTAATTGATAGTAAGTTGCTTGTGCTCCATATTTAAATACCATATTGCTAAAATAGCTATCTGCAGGTTCAATACAGGCAAATAGAATTAATCGACAGTTAGCCTCACTTAGCACATTGATAATCTAATTGATTGGAATTCAAAATTGGGCTTATCTGAGTAGCTGTTAATACCAGAGTATTAGCCAGTAATAGCGGCTATATTTGCAAATGACTTTCTATGAATAGGAAGTACACCAAATTCTTTTATGGCTGCAGTATGTGATGCAGTTATATACCCTTTGTGATTTGCTAATCCGTACATTGGATACTTCTTATCTAACTCAATCATTATCCGATCTCGATGAACCTTAGCCAGAATGGATGCAGCACTGATAGTGATTGCAACCTGGTCACCTTTCCACACCGCAAGATTTGGCGTACTTAGACCTGGTATTGAGTAACCATCTGTTAATACATAATCTGCTTTTGCATCTAAGGCTTGCACTGCCCGTCTCATACCTTCGATATTACATTTATGTAAGCCAAGAGAATCAATCTCTTCAACTGAAATCTCTATAATTGAATAAGCAAGTGAGTTGGCTTTGATTAATTCAAATAACTCATCTCTTTGATCGGCAGATAACTGCTTTGAATCTTTAACTCCACCTAGTGATTTTGCTAGTGGATCATTTAATATGACTGCAGCAATAATTAATGGGCCAGCACATGGTCCTCTACCTGCTTCATCAACTCCAGCAATATTTTTTATCCCAGATTGCAGTAATTGACTTTCGATCATGGATTATTGCTAATCTTTTAGCTTAACCTTCTCTAAGTCATCACCTTTTGGTATAAATGCAATATTAGATAGTGGCCAAACTATAAATGTTGCTCGACCCACAACTTTACTCAGTGGGACCATGCCATTGTTTGCGCGGTCTGAATGAAATCTTGAATCAGAGCTAGCTGCGCGGTGGTCGCCCAAAACATAGACAAACCCCTTAGGAACATCAACATTGAATTTCATTTCACTTGGCTTATCACCTGGGTAAATATATGGCTCGTTAATTGAGACTCCATTAACTTGAATTTTTCCAGAAGCATCACAGCAAATTACGTTATCTCCTCCAACGCCAACAACTCTTTTTATTAAAAACTGTTTAGCAGGATCAGGTAGTACCCCGACAGTAATTAGCCCATTTTTTAATTTACTAGAGATACTTGAACTCTCATCTATTGGTGCATCCCCTAGCCACTTATCCGGGTCATTAAAGACTGCAACTTCACCGCGTTGATGTCACTAAAAAGGGCACCAAGCTTATTAACTGCTATTCGATCGCCAACTTGAAGTGTATTCTCCATCGAACCAGATGGAATATAAAAAAAGTGAAGTAGAAATGTCTTTATAACAATAGAAACAATAAGTGCAGANACAACAATTATGGGTAGTTCCCGAAGGAATGAACCCTTCTTTAGCATAAGTTTATTTTACTTAAGCTTGAGGGGTTTCTTCAGTTGCAGCCTCAGCAACAACCTCTGCAGTTGCAGCCTCTACTGGTTCTGCTTGAGCTACTGGAGCCTCTTGCACAACTGGTGCTGCCTCTTCTGGTGCAGATTCAGCTACTGGAGCCTCTTGCACAACTGGTGCTGCCTTCGCAGCTAACTTCTCAGCGGCTTTCTTCTTTAATGTTGTAGCACCATCTGCTGGTTCATTCATTGCTTCTTTAACTGCTGCCTCATAGGCAACTCTCTTATCAACTCTTACTGGCTGTGGCTTTAAAGTTCCTTCGCTTCCAGGAAGGCCATTTGCTTTTTGATAGTCACCAGTAATTTTAAGAAGTGCAGTTACTGCCTCTGTTGGTTGTGCCCCAACTCCAAGCCAGTATTGAACACGCTCTGAATTAACCTCAATCAATGAAGGTTCAGATGCTGGTGAGTAACGACCAATCTCTTCAATTGCTTTTGAATTTCTAGCAGAACGTGAATCTGCAATTACAATTCTAAAATGTGGTGTACGGATCTTTCCAAGTCTCATTAACTTAATCTTTACTGACACAAAACTCCCTATAGAAAATTATTTGTTTAATCTTTAGTAAACAGCGGGGGCGTTTACACCAGACAACTTTGCGGACAATTTTGCTACGGGTTAGAGGGTCCCACTAGCAGGAGGCTTATCTTGCCAGCAAATTTGGGATAACCCAAATTGGCTTTTTGAGTTCTAACTGCCCTCTTGCGCAGCTCGCTTTGCCGGGTTGCCAGAGCGAGACTTCTTCTTGAAATTTTGGCTAGGTTGCTTCGGTTTTGGCATTGAACCCATCCCACCAAGTCCTGCCATTGCTGGTGGAACTGAACCATTACGCATTTGCTTCATAACTTTTTGGGCCTGCGAAAAACGCTCAACTAAGGAATTAATTTCTGAAATTGCTCGACCACTACCCTTTGCTATTCGTGCTCGACGGGAACCATTTAGTACTTTCGGATCATTTCTTTCCTGAGGAGTCATCGATTCAATAATTGCCCGTGTTCTTACCAACTCTGATTCATCAAAGTTATCTAATTGTTTTTTCATACCACCAGCACCTGGAAGTAATCCGATCAACTTACTCATACTTCCCATATTTTTCATTGCTTCAAGCTGTGATAAAAAGTCTGTAAATGTAAAGTCTTCACCTTTTATAAACTTATCTTCTAAATTTTTTGAGGCAGCCTCTGGCATTGCACGTTTGGCTTGTTCGGCAAGTGAGGCTATATCACCTAATCCAAGTATTCTTGATGACATTCTCTCTGGATAGAAAAGGTCAAAGTCAGTAACTTTTTCTCCAGTAGCTGCAAAAATAATTGGTTTTCCTGTTAATTCAACTATAGAAAGTGCTGCTCCACCTCGTGCATCGCCATCTAATTTAGTAAGAACAACAGCATCAAATCCAACACCGTTTGCAAATGCTTGTGCTGTCCTGGCTGCATCCTGACCCATCATGGCATCAACAACAAATAGGATCTCGTTTGGGTTAATAGCATCTCTAATACTCACAACTTGCTGCATTAGTTCTTTATCCACACCAGTTCGGCCCGCAGTATCGACAATTACAAAGTTATGCAACTTATCCTTAGCAAACTTCAAACCATCTTTAGCAACTTGAACTGGATCACCAACACCATTGCCTGCCTCTGGTGCAAAAACAGGAGTATTCACCGACTTACCAACTACTTGTAGTTGATTAACTGCATTTGGCCTTTGTAAATCCGCAGCCACTAAGAGCGGTGTATTACCTTGCTCTAGCAAGTAGTGGGAAAGTTTTCCTGCTAACGAAGTTTTTCCAGCACCTTGCAGGCCAGTTAGTAAAATAACAGTGGGGGAAGACTTTGCAAACCTAAGGCGTCGTGCTGATCCGCCTAATATCTGGGTGAGTTCAGTATTTACTATTTCAAAAATTTTCTGAGCAGGATTTGTGCTCTTATTTATATCCGATTCTAGAAGTTTAGCTTTTTCAAGAATTCGATTTGAGAAACTCTCTACTACTTCAACTGCTACATCTGATTCCAATAATGCTATTTTGATCTGAGTGGTAAAGTCTCTTAAATCCGTGTCGGTAACTTTGCCGCGCAGGCCAGAAAATATGCTGCTAAATTTCTGGCCTAACGCTTCGAACATGGAGGCATCTTACATTTAATTAGATTGCTGCTTCACCGCTTTCACCAGTTCGAACCCTGGTTACGGTTTCTACGGCAGTTGCCCAAACTTTTCCATCACCAATNTTTCCNGTGCGGGCAGCTTCTGTGATTACCTTAATTGCCTTATCGGCAATGTTTGATGCCACTAGAACNTCTAATCTAACTTTTGGNATTAGATCNACTTTATATTGCGCTCCTCGATAGACCTCGGTTAATCCAAGTTGTCTACCGAAACCTTTTGCTTCAGAAACGGTCATGCCAGTAATACCAGCACTAACCAGCGCTTCCTTAACATCTTCAAGTTTTTGTGGCTTGATGATTGCAGTAATTAGTTTCATGCTTAGAATCCTCCTCTTGAATTAGAAGTTAACTCATATCCAGTTTCAGCATGTTGGTCATAATCGATACCAGAAACTTCAGCCTCTTCTTTAATTCTAAGTCCCATTGTCTTATCGATAATGAATCCGATAATTAAGGTAACTATGAATGAATAAGCTAATACAAAAAATGCACCAAAAGCCTGTTTACCTAATAGATCTGTACCGCCACCATAGAAGATGCCATCAAGTCCAACACTATTGATTGCACTACTTCCAAAGAAGCCAATTGCAAGGCTGCCCCATAGCCCACCAATTAAGTGCACTCCTACAACATCTAGTGAGTCATCAAAATTGAATAGATACTTTAGGCCAACAGCCAGAGCACAAAAGACACCAGCTAGTAAACCAATTACAACTGCAGCCCATGGGGCAACAAATGCACAGGCAGGTGTGATTGCGACTAATCCTGATACTGCACCTGATGCAACACCTAAAGATGTTGGATGACCATCTCGAATCTTTTCAACAAGTAGCCAACCTAATGCTGCAGCAGCTGTTGCAACTTGAGTATTAAGCAGTGCAAGTGCTGCAACGCCATTTGCGCCTAAAGCAGAACCGGCGTTGAACCCAAACCAACCAAACCACAGTAAGCCTGCGCCAATTAGAACTAATGGTAAAGAATGCGGACGCATCGATTCACGGCGCCAGCCAACTCTTCGACCAAGAATTATTGCCATTGCAAGTCCGGCAGCTCCAGCATTTATATGGACAGCTGTTCCGCCAGCAAAATCTTGTACGCCACGGGCTGCGAGAAATCCAGCACCAGTTACGGTATCTCCAACTTTATTTCCAAATGCAAATACCCAGTGAGCTACAGGGAAATAAACCACTGTTACCCAAATTGTCACAAATACTGCCCAGGCAGAGAATTTGGTTCGATCAGCAATTGCACCTGAAATAAGTGCTGGCGTAATAATCGCAAACATAAGCTGAAATGCTGCAAATGCCAATAATGGAATTGGATAGACCCCACCATTATTTGTTAGTTCATTAACTGCACTTCCTAAACCAGATAGTGATAACTCTCCATACCACTGTGAATCTGCCTTATATCCAAATGCAAGCTTAAATCCGTAGATAACCCAGAGAACACTTACGATTCCAATTGTTACCATGGACATAAGCATCATATTCAAAACACTTTTTGCTCTTACCATTCCCCCGTAGAAAAGTGCGAGACCCGGTGTCATCAGAAGTACTAAAGCAGTGCTTGCTAATATCCACGCGGTATCACCGGTATTTAAAACTACCTCTGTCATTTAAACTCCTATCGCTAGCAACAAATACGATGTGAAATCCTCGCCATTGAGATAGGGCAACTATCGGCTACTAGGGTTAATTACAGAGGCATATAAGATTTCAGGCTCATGAAACAAAGCTCTGATTTGTTAAAAGTATGTTACTTAATCGAATAATCCGGCTATATACGCTTCTTGAGCAAATGGTCCAAAATCCTCAATCTGCTCCCCTGTGCCAATAAATTTAATTGGCAGGCCACTTGATTTCTCAATTGCAATTGCGACTCCACCTTTAGCTGAGCCATCTATTTTTGTCACTATAAAGCCGGTAACCCCAACTGCTTCAATAAATACATTTGCCTGATTTAATCCATTTTGTCCTGTGGTTGCGTCAATAACAAGCAATATTTCATCAACTGTTGATTGCTTCTGGATAACTCTAACAATTTTACCAAGCTCATCCATCAGATTCTGCTTAGTATGAAGTCTGCCAGCGGTGTCAACTATTAGGTAATCTACTTTCAATTCCTTTGCTCTGCTTACTGCAGTAAAGGCAACTGCTGCTGGGTCACTATTTTCAGATCCTGAAACTACTTCAACATCAATTCTTTTGGCCCAAGTTTGAAGCTGTTCAGTTGCTGCTGCTCTAAAGGTATCTGCGGCTGCAAGTAAAACCGAATTGCCATTTTTTACTAGATAATTTGCGAGCTTTGCAGTTGAGGTTGTTTTACCAGTTCCATTAACACCGACTACTAAAATAGATTTAGTTATACCTTTATCACCAATAAGACTGCGGCTCTTATTGCTTAACCAAGAAGCTACCTCATTTGAAATTGAACTTACAGCATCCTCTGATTTTGTAGATTTTGCTTTTTCAATTACCTGATCAACAAGATTGACCCCTAAATCAGATGCGATTAGTTGCTGACGTAATTGTGTCCAATCTTCGGGCGAAACTGATCCAGTTTTGAGTGCAGAAACTAGCTTTCGAAATAAACTCATTTCAATCTTTAAGAAACAGCATCAACTTCGCGAATTCGTTGCGATATAACTTCACTAACACCATCTCCTCGCATCGTGACTCCATAAAGTGCATCAGCAATTTCCATAGTTCGCTTCTGGTGAGTGATTATGATCAACTGTGATTTTTCACGTAACTCTTCAAATACACCAAGCAACCTACCTAGGTTTGTATCATCGAGTGCTGCCTCAACTTCATCCATAACATAAAACGGCGAAGGCCTTGCTTTAAATATTGCAATTAAAAGCGCTACGGCAACTAAAGATCTCTCACCACCGGATAAAAGGGATAGTCGTTTTACTCGCTTGCCTGGCGGCCTAGCTTCAACATCCACACCTGAAGTCAACATATCAGATGGATTAGTTAAAATAAGTTTTCCATCTCCTCCAGGAAATAATCTTGAAAACACAATTTCAAACTCTCTTGCTGTGTCTTCATAAGCTTCAGTGAAGATCTGTTGTACTCGATCATCTACCTCTTTGATAATGTCGAGTAAATCTTTCTTTGTCTTTTTTAAATCTTCTAACTGTTCTGCAAGGTAGCGCAGTCGCTCTTCTAATGATGAGTACTCTTCAAGTGCTAGTGGGTTAATCTTTCCGAGTAGAGTCAGAGAACGCTCAGCTTGCGCCAGTCGCTTTTCTTGTTGATCTCTACGATATGGAATTAAATCTCCAGGGACAAACTCTCCCTGCTCATTTTCATAGAACGTAGGGACGTCATTATTAGGTCCGTACTCGCTGATTAAGGTTTGAACATCAATTCCAAGTTCTTCAACTGCCTTAGTTTCTAATTGTTCAATTCTCAACCTCTGTTCAGCCCGTGCAATTTCATCTCTATGCACACTAGAGGTTAGTTTTTCTAGCTCTACTGCTAATTCTCTGCTGATTGTGCGTAGATTTAATATCTCTCCCTCGCGAGAAGATCTTGAAGCTTCCAGTCTTTCTCTTTCAATTCCAGAGCGCGAAATTGAAGATTCAATCTGAATTAATGCCTCATAGGCAGTATCTGCAATCTCCTGAGCTGTTATTGCAGCTTGTGCTCGGTTTTCTCTTCGCGAAATAGATCTAGATTCTGATTCACGTTCAGCAGCAGCTTGATTCTCAAGTGCTATTGCTCGTTGAGCAATAGCATCTTTACGTTCTTCAATTGTTCTAAGACTTAAGCGAGCTTCGACTTCCTTAGATCTAGCTGCTGAAACCTGTGACCTTAAATCTTCAAGGTTAGTTAAATCTGGCTCTACGGGTGTTTGATGGGATTCAAACTGTGCAATGGCTGCAGCTAGATCTCGTTCATCTGAATTTTTCTGATCATTAGCAGCACCCAGTGCCGAACCAAGTCGATCTAATTCCTCAACAGTGTTTTTCACATTTTGGCCAGATATTGCTAGCTGTTCTGCTAGTCCAGTCATTGCCGCATCAGAATCATTCAACTTAGAAAGTACTAATTCATACTCTTTATTTACCTTATTTAATTCTTCATTTAGTCCACTTAGCTCAAACTTAATTCGATCACAATCGGCATTTACCTTATTAACTTCTTGTTCACATTCAGTTGTTAGAGCGCTAATCTTTGATATCAACTCTGAATTAGAAACTGATTGAACTAATTCAGATATTTCTTTAAATGCAGTAAGTCGACCTAAGGATCCAGCTCGAAGTTTTTCTGTGGACTGTAACTTATCTGACAGCTGCTTAAGATTATTTTCTGAGTTTTTTAATTCAGCCTTTAACTTATCAAACAAACTATCTAAGCCAGGTTCTGATGAAGATAGTGCAGATATTTGTGTCTCGATTTGCGCGAAATTTTCACGGTAATTTTTTAATCTAATTTCAACTAGATCTTTAGCAGAAGTTAAACGGCTTACTTCTCCAGTAGTTGCATCGATTCTAGAACGTAGACCATTTATATGGCCTTCTTGCCTAGCAGTGCCTTCACGTTGATCTGCAATCGCTCTTAAAGCTGCTGAGACACGGTTCTCTTCTAATGCTAATTTTTCTTCAATAGCTTTCAATGAACTTGAATCTGTATTTAGTTGCTCCTGTGAACTTCTGACTTGGTTAGCAAGAGTAGATTCTTCACTTCTTAAAACTCGCGCTTCTTGATCTAATACATCTGGATCTCTTCCGGTAGCTTTTGCCTCTTCTGCCTCTTCTGCTAAAAATCTTGCACGTTCTGAAGATAAATTCTGCACACCACGAATTTGTTCTCGCTGAGCAGTTAGGCGATAGAAATTTTCTTGAGCCGCAATTAGTTGAGGATTTTCACTCGCAGCAATTGCATCTAATTCTATTTCTCGATTGCGTGCTGTATTTAGTTCGGCCTCAACTTGCTCTTTTCGCTGCCTAAGTACATTTTCATCAGCGACCTCTAACTCCATTTCATTTCGCATTCGGAGCATGTCATCTGCCATTAATCGCAATTTTGCATCTCTAACATCAGATTGAATTACAGAGGCTTTCCTGGCGACTTCAGCTTGCTTACCTAATGGACGCAACTGTCTACGTAACTCAACAGTTAAATCTTGAATTCGCGCAAGGTTTGTTTGCATGGAATCAAGTTTTCGAATCGCTTTTTCTTTACGCTTACGGTGCTTTAGAACTCCAGCAGCCTCTTCAATAAATGCTCTTCGTTCCTCTGGGTTTGCTAACAAAATTGCATCAAGCTGGCCTTGGCCAACAATCACATGCATTTCTCGACCAATTCCACTATCGCTTAACAGTTCTTGAATATCTAAAAGTCGAGTTGTTTCACCGTTGAGCAAATACTCTGATGAACCATTTCTAAACAAAACTCGGGTAATTGTTACTTCTGAAAAATCAATCGGTAGTACACCGTCGGCATTATCAATTGTGACGGAGACTTCTGCTCGACCAAGAGGGGCACGGCCAGATGTTCCAGCGAAGATAACATCTTCCATTTTTCCACCACGTAAAGATTTAGCACCTTGCTCTCCCATTACCCATGAGAGTGCATCGACCACATTTGATTTACCGGAACCATTAGGACCTACGACGCAGGTGATGCCCTGCTCAAAATTAAGAGTTGTCGAGGAGGCAAAGGACTTGAACCCTTTCAGATTCATGCTCTTTAAATACATAGATCACCCCACAGCTGACGCATGGCGCAAACCTATCTAAAAACCACCTGAAATCTTGGCACCTAACGCTGGCAACGCGGACAAAAGTGCGAAGATCGGTTTGCAAAGGCGATTCGGCGAATAGCGCTGCCGCACCTAAGGCAAGGTTCACCCTCTCGGCCATATACCTTTAGTGATCTAGAAAAATAGCCACTTTCACCATTTACATTTTTATACTGTTCATCAAATGAGGTTCCACCTGCTTTTATTGCAGATTTCATCACTGAAACGGCAGATGTTATAACTTTTCTTATTTCTATCTCACTTAAATCTTCACAAATAATTTCTGGGTGTATTTTTGCCCGCCAAAGTGCTTCATCTGCATAAATATTTCCTACCCCACTCATAATATTCTGATTCAAAATTGCTGGCTTAATTGCTGATTTTCGCCGCTTAATGTTTGAAGTAACTAGCTTAAGGTTGAATTCACTTTCAAATGGATCACTTGCAATATTTTTCACTGATTCTGGCGTGCCATTAACTACCTCTTCAACTGATAACCAGCCAAAAGTCCTTTGATCTATAAATCGAATCTCAACTTTATTACTCTTTTTACTCCCAGATAACCCAAATTTAGCTCGTAGGTGAGCATGTTGTGTGGCTGATTCATCTTGGACTAGCAACTGACCACTCATACCTAAATGAGCGACCAGAACGAAATCTCGGTCCAATTCAAGCCAAAGAAACTTTCCTCTTCGCTTTACTGATTTAATTTGAGCACCAATACAGGAACTTAGGGGTGCTATAGAGCTCGGTTTAACCGCTCTTGGATGAAAACTTTCTGCACTTTCAATTTTTCTGCCAATAACATATTTTTCTAGCCCAGATCTAACTGTTTCTACTTCTGGTAGCTCTGGCATAAAACGTAATCTTTACTTCTTGTTTCTTTCTGTCAATAATTCATAAGCAATCTTTGCAGCTACCTGTTCTGCCTCACGCTTGCTCTTTCCACTACCGATTGGAAATCTCTCACTGCCTAGCACTACGCATGCAGTAAAACTCTTATCATGATCAGGTCCAGACTCACTTATCTCATACTCTGGAGATGAAAGATTTAATGAAGCAGCTAACTCTTGGAGTGCGGTTTTACCATCGAGAGTTGAACCCTGCGAGGTTGCATCAACTATGGCTTGCTTAATTAATTTTGAAATTACTTCAGCACTCTTCAAATATCCATGCTCGAGATAAATTGCACCTACAAGAGCTTCAAAAGTATCAGCAAGTATCGAATTCTTTTCTCTGCCATTAGTACTCTCTTCGCCTTTACCTATTCTGAGGTACTTACCTAAATTTATTTCTTTTGCTATTTGAGCAAGAGCCTTCATATTTACAACGCCTGAGCGCAGTGGACTTAATCTGCTTTCATCTAAATCTGGAAATAATTTATAAAGCTCATCAGTAACAATTAATCCAAGAACTGAATCACCAAGAAACTCAAGTCTCTCGTTTGTTGGTATTCCTCCCGCTTCATATGAAAATGAGCGATGAGTAAGTGCAAGTTCAAGCAACTCATCCTTAACCGATATCCCGAGTTGTTCGGTTAGGTCAGAGTACAGATTAGACCTCTAGTACCTGGCGACGGTTGTAAGTACCACAAGTTGGACATGCAACATGTTGCAATTTTGGTTGTTGGCATTGCTGGCAAGTTGCAAGGTGTGCAGGAGTTGTCTTCCACATGCTTCGACGAGAGCGAGTACGTGCTCGCGACATTTTTCGCTTTGGGACTGGCATGATCTTTACTCCTTATTTAAAGCAACTTACACAAGATGAGAATTATCTACGAAAAGTGCAAACTTGTAAAAACGATTAATTTTTAAGCGGGAAATCCTTCAGAGCCGACCACCTTTGGTCAGTTGGTGTTTGAGGCTGTGCCTGAGATAGGTAGGCCCAATTTTCACCTTTCTTATCTTCCAATCCTGGACAATCCTCAGTACATAATGGATTGACGGCGAGATTTAAAATTATCGCATCTCTTATTGCAGGTTCTAGGTCTATATCATCACCATCTAAAAAACTTAAGTCATCTTCATCTAGGTCAATTTCTGCTTCCTTACCTGATTTACCTTTAGCTCCTCGCTTAGAAGAAGTTTTACTACTAGCAGTTTCATAATAATAAAGCTCGGTAAAATTCTCATCAATTGGCCAAGTTATTGGTTTAAGACATCTAGTACATTCACCTGTTGCATCTGCTACTACTCGCGCAGTAGCTAAAACACCCTCGTCAACAGATTGAATACGTAGATCTAATTCAATGGTCTCNCCNGGTTTTACTGATAGNAAATCTACGCCAACAGCCTCAGTAATTTTTAAATCTAATTCATACTCACGCATTTCACCAGCTCGGTGCGGCAAATCATGCGTATTAAACAGAAATATGGAACGTGCCATTAGATTATTTTAATTTTGAGAGAACGTGTTTAGCCTCAACACCACTCAACTGATCTCTACCTTTGCTAATAACATCNAAAGTTTTATTCAATATAACTTCAAGATTTGCTAAGCGAGAATCAATATATTCTTCAATTTCTTCGCGATCTCTATCGCTATCGGCTTTTGCCTCTGCCAAAATTCTTGTTGCCTCTTTGCGCGCACTTGAAACAATTGTAGTTTGTTCTACCAAGCGCGAAACTTCATCTCTGGCTTGTTGCATTATCGCATCAGATTGTGAATGAGCTTCTTCAATAATTGACTCTTTATCTCGCTGAATAGCAATTGCCTTGGCTAAATCATTTGGAAAGGATGCCTTTATTTGATCTAAAAGTTTAAGCATCTCACTTCTATTAATCACACAGGATGCTGATAATGGGACAGATCTTGCTTCTTCAACTATCGCAATTGCTGCTTCAATGTTTTCAACTACATCCATGATTAGCCCTTTCGCTCAAGTCTAGATCTTAACTTATCAACAATAGCGGCAGGCATATATGCAGATACATCGCCACCATAACTTGCGATTTCTTTCACAAGTGATGAGGAAAGAAATGAGTGGGAAGGTGCAGTAGACATGAATAATGTCTCAACCCCTTGAAGCTGCAGGTTTACCTGACTCATTTGAAGTTCATAGTCAAAATCACTTACTGCACGTAATCCCTTAACAATTGTTGGAATCTTGTTAGCTCTACAGTAATCAACTAATAATCCAGACCATGAGTCAACTTTTACATTCTTATATCTACTTGTTACCTCTTTTATCATTTCAATACGTTCTTCAACTGAGAAAAGAGAACTCTTAGTCTGATTAACCAAAACTGCAATTACAACTTCATCAAATAAGGAACAAGATCTAGCAATAATATCTAGATGCCCGTTTGTGATTGGATCAAAAGACCCCGGACAAACAACTCGTCTCATAGTCAAAACGCTAGCAACTATTTGCTAAGTTAGCCATTTCTTTCTATCTACGCTCGACTAACGCGCCATAATGAATGCTCCCAGCACCATATGACCGAACTTTCTGCTCCTCTAAGCCATCAGGCCATGTAAAAGCTTTTGCCTTTCCGTCTCTTTCTATTGCAATTACGCCGAATTTACTTAATAGGTTTAGAGCCAGAATTTTCTTTAGAATCTTTTCTATTTCCGTATTTGCTACTTCATATGGTGGATCAATGTAAATAATCTCATAAGGATTGCTAGCAGTATGGTTTAAGAATTCAAAAGTAGTTTTTACATGTACCTTAAACTTTCCAACTCCTTCAATTTTAGTTAAAAGCGCAAAATTTTGTTCACAGATCCCTGCAGAAATTGGATTATTCTCTACTGCTTCAACTAATGCTGCTCCCCTCGATAACGCTTCAACACCTACTGCGCCAGAGCCTGCAAACAAATCAAGAAAATGTAATCCTTCTAAAGTTCCAAAAGATGAAATAAGGGATGAGAACAATCCTTCGCGAGCGCGGTCTGATGTTGGCCTAGTAATTGAGGGAGGTGAATGTAATTTTCTACCTTTACCCAGGCCGGCAATGATCCGCATGCTCATGATTTATCCATAAATCTTGCTGCCTCATCTAATTTCAATTTATCTACTTCACTTTTCAGTAATGGTAAACCATTTATTTCTGAGTCGTGATCCAAAATTTTTGCTGCAGCTTCTCTTGCCCTATCGATTAACTCTTCATCTCTAAGCACTCGCAAAAGTCTAAGGTGTGATCGCCCTCCTGACTGCGATCTACCCAACACATCACCCTCTTTACGCTGTTCAAGATCAATCCGTGCAAGTTCAAATCCATCTAAAGTTGATGCAACTGCATTTAACCTTTGCATGCTTGGAGAATCCTCTTGAGCATTAGAGACTAATAAACAAAGCCCTGGGGCAGCGCCTCTGCCTACTCGACCACGTAGTTGGTGTAATTGGGATACTCCAAATCTATCGGCATCCATAATGACCATCATTGAAGCATTTGGCACATCAACGCCCACCTCAATTACAGTTGTTGCAACTAATACCTGAATTTCACCTTGTGAAAATGCGGCCATAGTTTGGTCTTTAACCTCACTTGATTGCCTGCCATGTAGAACCGCAATCTTTAATCCCTTTAATGCATCTGTTGCTAACTCTGGTGCTAACTCCTCCACCGCTGTCATCTGCTCATTATCTAAATACTCTTCACCAAGTAACATGGCGGCGGTAATCTCTCGTTCAGTTAATTTCTTATCTGGATTAGCAATTCGAGGTGCAACGATATAAACCTGATGTCCTTTTGCGACCTCCTCTTTAACTCGCTGCCATGCTCTAGCTAAAAAGTGGGGCTTTTCTAACACCGGAATTAAATGAGTAGTAATTGGAGCTCGACCTGCTGGTAACTCTCTAAGGGTTGAAATATCTAAATCACCAAAGACAGTCATTGCAACAGTTCTAGGTATTGGAGTTGCTGTCATTACTAGTAAATGTGGTGGCTGTTTTGCCTTCATGCGTAATGCATCTCGCTGCTCCACACCAAATCTATGCTGCTCATCAACTACAACTAATCCAAGATCTTTAAAGGCAACACCATCTGAAATCAAAGCGTGGGTGCCGATAATTATTCCTATTTCACCACTGGCTAGCCTTGCATGAATTTCCTTCTTCTTAACATTACTTATCGATCCAGTTAATAGTTCGACTTGTGTACCCATCCCAGATGAGTGCAATGTGCCAGCAAGAGCTAATTCACCTAGTAGCTTTGTAATAGTTCTAAAATGCTGCTGCGCTAAAACTTCTGTTGGAGCTAGTAGAGCTGCCTGACCTGAAGAATCAACAACAGATAACATTGCACGTAATGCAACTACGGTTTTTCCAGAGCCAACTTCACCTTGTAATAATCTGTGCATTGGATACTTTCTAGATAGATCCATTTCAATCTGAGCATTTACCTCTAGTTGGCCCTTTGTAAACTCAAATGGCAGAAGTTTTTCAAATGCTCCAACTAACACTGGTGTATTTGGGGTACGAGATTTTGTGCTCAACTTTTCGATCTCTGCTCTTCTTTGACCTAGTAATAGCTGCAGCAGTAGCGCTTCATCAAATGTTAATCGCTGCCTTGCGTTTTCAGCGGACTCTAAATCTTCGGGTTGATGAATATCATGGAAGGCACGTTTAAGATCTGGATAATTATTCTGCTTTGCAATTTCATCTGGTAGGTAATCTGGTAGATCTTCAAGTGAGTCTAAAGCTAGCTTCATGCACTGCATTATTTTCCAGGATGGAAGTTTTGAAGTAGCTGGATAGACCGGCAAGTACTTTCCTGCAAACTCTGCCACTGCAGCATCAACATCATCACCATCTGGAATCAACTGATAATCTGGGTGTGATAACTGACGCTTGCCTTTGAAAACTCCAACTTTGCCGGCAAATAATCCAACTCTTCCAGCTTTAAGGTCTTTCTCTCGCCAGGCTTGATTAAAGAAGGTAAGGGATAAATTTGCACTTCCGTCAGTAACTACTACCTCTAGAATATTTTTTGCATTAGCCCTTCTTAACTTAACTGCCTCGATTTCGGCCAGAATAGTTACTTCATCATCGGCAATTAATTTTGAAATATCAGTTAATTCACCTCTGACGACATACCTTCTAGGGTAGTGACGTAATAGTTCATTAACTGTTGTGATTCCAAATGCTTTTTCTAATACCTCAGAGGTTCGATCACCTAAGATATTTGATAAGCGAGTTGAAAGGGTGGCCATAGAGGAAGTATCCAATGCCCACTGGCTAACTGCGCGTAATTACCCACCGGATTAGCCATTTAATGCCCATAAGAGGTAATCTTTCGCCTTACATTTAGTTTGCCAGCAAAATAAGGGAGTAATACGGTGTCATCAGTCTGTGATCTTTGTGGAAAAGCGCCTAGCTTTGGAAATAATGTCTCGCACTCAAAGCGCGCTACTCGCCGTCGCTGGAATCCAAATATTCAAAAAATTCGCACCATCATTAACGGCCAAACAAAGCGTAAAAATGTTTGTGCGTCATGCTTAAAGGCTGGAAAAGCTCTTCGCTAATTAGAAGTGCTGGTATCCGCTTTTTTTAATCTCTTTATTATCTAACATTATTTGCCCATTACCTGAAACAACTACTCCTGCTTGGATTCCTAACTCATCGCTGGCTTTAGTCGGATCGACAGTAGCAATAAAGAAATGATCCTCACCACCATTTAAAATCCAGTCAAATACATCTTCATTTAACTCAGTTGCTAACTCTTGTAAGTCTTTAAAATCGGTAGCACTAATTAGTTGCTCACTAACAAAATTAATTGAGACCTTAGAGTCCTTGGCAATATGGCCAGCATCAATTGTTAGTCCATCACTTACGTCACACATCGCTGAAGCAACTTTTATTAGATTATCTGGCTTTACTAATTTCGGATTTAGGTGGGCTTCGACCACATATCTAGGTCGATCTAAATCTCTTTTCAAAATTGCCATCCCAGCAGCTGATAAACCTGGCAATGACGAAAGGTAAACCAAGTCACCTACCTTTGCACCACTTCGCCTTATTGGATCAGAATTCAGTTCTCCTAAAGCGGTAATACTTAGAGCCATCTTCTCTGATTTACTTAGATCTCCTCCAATTACCGAAACGTTAAACTTATCTGCAACAGACCTAATTCCTTTTGCTAACTCGGTAATAACCTCAGAATTATTAGAATCAGCTATCGCAGCTGCCACCAGTAAATACTTAGGATGTCCACCCATTGCAAACACATCTGCCAAGCTTGCAGTTGTTAACTTTGCACCAATCTGAAATGGTGTTGACCAATCCTTGCGAAAATGAATACCTTCTACTGCCATGTCAACTGTGGCAACCAATTTATTATCAATGCCACTTATAACCGCAGCATCATCACCTATGCCCACCTCGAGTCGGGGCGCAAACGAGTTACGGAATAGCTCGCCCAGTCGGCCGATTATGGCCTCTTCTGATTCAATCAATGGCACTCCCTAATTAACTCGCTATAGGCTACCCTTTATTAACGATGAGTTCATCGCTGAACCTAAGTCGCTGATTGAAAGGCAATAAATGTCCGTACAGGCTTACATTCTCATTCAAACTGAAGTTGGCAAAGCATCTAGTGTTGCTAAGGCGGTCTCTGCAATTTCAGGTGTAACTATCGCTGAAGGCGTAACCGGCCCTTATGATGTAATTATGCGTGCTGAATCTTCATCAATGGAAGATTTAGGTAGAACCGTGTTGGCTAAGGTTCAAGCAGTAGCTGGCATAACTAGAACTTTAACCTGCCCAGTTACAACTTTTTAATTTTTCTATGGGCTACCTTTCAACTCTAAGGTAGCCCTTTAAAAATCTTGTCTAAGCAACTTAGATATTTTTAGCTTAGAAAACTTTGAAAACATTATCAAGCTCCAACAACTAGGGCTGTTGCATTTGCCATTGACTTTAACTCGTTAAAAGATGATGGNAAAACNGCATGTGGATGACCNGCTGCTGCCCACACAACCTCATACTCACTTAATGCTTCATCAATAATCACAATTGCTGGCGGGTTTGTCCAACCAATAGGTGCTACGCCACCAATTGAGAAACCAGAGTTTTCTTTAACATAATCGGCATC
>B570J14230_10000286_pt1 | contig 19383 bp, 33 predicted proteins | sample LakMenepilimnion_3_FD_14230 | JGI IMG/M metagenome (IMG submission 14230) | reverse complement strand
CTTAAAACAAATCCAGACTCAAGACGATTAATGGTTAATGCTTGGAATGTTGGAGAATTAGACCAAATGGTTCTTCCACCTTGTCATTATGGATTTCAAGTTTATACAAGAGAGTTGAGTAGAGAGGAGCGATACAACTTAACGCCTTCCACAACAGGACACTCAGAAAAAAATATAGAGACTAGAAAGAAAATAAATAATTGTAAAGGTAATATTCCTGGAGTATCGTATCACGAGGAATGGTTGGACAGTTTTAATATTCCAACCAGAGCAATCTCTTTAATGTGGAATCAACGTTCAGTAGATACATTCTTAGGTTTACCATTCAACATTGCTTCTTATGGATTGTTATTAGAGATACTAGCAAAAGAAGTTAATATGGTTCCTGATGAGTTGATTGGAAATCTTGGAGATGTTCATTTGTATTCAAATCATATTGAACAAGCAAAAGAGCAAATTGGAAGAGATTTAAAATTCCCAGAAAGGGCAGAAATGTTAAAAGATAAAATGGGTGAGGAGCAATACAATAAAGTAGTTGATGAATTAATGCCATTTGGTGGAGGTATGAGTGAGTATTTTGAAACTTATAACATTCCATACAGTACTAGTAAACCTTTTCCATTACCGACACTAAAATTTAATCCTTGTCCTATAACAGGAATTGATATGGAGTATCAAAGCATAGCTCAATTTGAAATAGAGAACTATCAATCACATCCAGCAATTAAAGCACCTCTTTCAAATTAATATCTATTTATTAGAAAATACTTAAATGGCAACATATACAGCAGCACAAATGTATGGAACAGGATCTCAGGGTGAAACAATCACAGGAGCTACTTTATTTACATTTATCAATCCAGGACCTTCCTCATACTTTACATTTGAAACAATTCCAAATAGAACTGGAAGCTTTGTAGGTAAGCCAACATGTGCACAAGGGGCTTGGTTACCATCAACTCCGTACATGGGAGTTATTTCATCATCATATGTAGCATCAGCAGTAGTACAGCCAGGAACATCTTCAGTCTATTTTAATCCTTCCTCATCAGTTGCAGGAACTGATTACAATTTTAGAGGTACAGGAACTTTTACGATGACCACTTTTAATCCTTCTGGATCTTTATTTGCAGCAGGAGAAAAAGGAGTTTGGTTTGATGCAGGAGATTTATCAACACTATTTCAAGATGTAGCAGGAACTATTCCTGTAACAGCAGTAGGTCAATTTGTAGGTAAGTGGTTAGATAAATCAGGTAATGGAAAACATGCTGTAGCATCAGCAAATGATACTACTCGACCAAAATATCAAATAGATGATGAAGGAAATCCAAACGTAACCTTCACTAGAGCAGCAACCACTCAACTGGTTACTCCTTCAATTGACTTTACAGGAACAGCTCAAATGACAGTTTGTGCAGGATTACACGTATTAGAATCAGGTTCTGCAGGAGTCGCACTTGAACTAGGAACATCTGTTGCTACAGTCAATGGAACTTTTTCAATTGGTGCTCCAAGTTCAACAGCAGACCATAGTATAAATTTAAGAGGAACCTCGACAGTAAATGCAAGAGTAGCCAATGTAGTAGACGGTGATGACATCATTACTGGCTTATTTGATCTATCTCAAGCTACAAGAGTTCTTCAAGTTATTCCTCGCTTGAATTATATACAAATCCCAGATGCTCAAATTACATGGACAGGTACTACAGCAGGTGGAGGAAATTTTAGTAACTTACCTTTGTACATAGGTTCAGAAGGTGCATCAAAAACACTTCCGTTTGGAGGAAAAATATATCAAATTATAGTTAGAGGAGTCTTATCAACAGCAACTCAGGTCTACCAAATAGAAACATTTACAGATTCTAAATTAGATTAAAAATATTATTAAAAATAATTAAAGAAAAGCTTGCTTCGGTAAGCTTTTTTTCGTATATTATAATATCAAATAAGAGTTATGAAAGCACAAAAGCTAAAAGTAAGAAAGATAATAAGAGAATACAAAGCAGCTACCACAAAAGAAATTTGGGAAGGAGTAAGAGACAATTTTACTTTTGGATTCATAGGAGCAACTCTAGTAGTCTTCATAGCTACAAGAGCCGATATGGCAGTACTATTAGGATATCTAATATACTATAACTTTATGGGCACAATTGTTAACAGACCAAAATACGTAACAGACCTAGGAAAGCTAATAGTATTCCCAATACCTTCAGCACTTGGAGCATTTGCAGGATATAAACTATCATACATCTTACTACAGTACATATGAATTTTATAACAGGACTACTGTACGGTATATTAGCACAAATATTTACATTCATACAATTGCAAGGACAGTTTAGATGGGAATGGGCTAAGTCTCATCCATTTATGATGTCACTTATGGGTATACCTTTATCTCTCCTATACTTAGGATCAGTCAAACATATGGTAGCACATTTTGATGGACAGCTTTGGCCATCACGTCTTCTAGGCTTTGCAATAGGGGCAATAGTTTTTACAGCAATGTCTTGGATGTGGTTCAAAGAACCAATGACTTTAAAAACTTTAATCTGCCTGGGGTTAGCACTTTGTATAATGGGCATACAATTATTTTGGAAATGAAAAACTTAGAAACATGTCATCACTGCGGTGAAGAAAAAGAGGATTGTTATCACGGATTTATAGCAATGTGTCTTCCAATTCCTGAAGCAGAAGCTAAGATTGAGAAGTGGGGAAGAAAAGATTGGTGGAAGAATCTAGAAAGAATAGATCTTACTCAGGATGAAATGTTAGAACTTGATAACCTTTCTTACTACGATCAACTGTTAAATACAGTTGGAAAAGGAGTTCAGTGCAATGACTGCGGAAAGAAAGAAGCAGAGCTATATAAAAAATATTATCCAGAAAATTTGGAATCTTAAAATAAATTTCGTATATTAATGCTATGAGACAATTAAATAATCACATCAAAGAAGTTATGGAAATAACTCCTACTAAGAAATCAACTGCACCTAAGAAGGTAAAAGTGAAAACAGACTACACTAAATCCATTGTTTGGATTAGTGCAGGAGCAATCACAGTATTGCTATGGACAATAATTTACAACTTAATATTTTAATATGAAATTTCAATCAACAAAAGTATTTGATGGATACTCTACAGTATTTCGTCAATGGAGAGCAGAAGGTACTCATTGTAGTTTTCTTCACGGTTATGGCATTTCTTTCAAAATTATATTTGAAGGAGACCTAGACGAAAGAAACTGGGTGTGGGACTTTGGAGGAATGAAAAGAGCTAAGAACACTATTGATGGTATGGCTCCTAAAGCATGGATGGACTATATGTTCGATCATACATATATCATTGCATTAGATGATCCTTTTCTATATAAAGCACATGCAATGCACGACGAAGGTATAGCTCAAGTCCGGGTAGTTCCAGCTACAGGAGCAGAACAATTTGCAAAATTTATTTATGATAAAGTATCTGAGTTTATTAAAATTGAGACAAATAATAGAGTAAGAGTAGAGAGTGTAGAATTTAAAGAACATAGTAAAAACTCAGCAATATATGGAGAGTAAATTGAAAAGAATAGAAGATTATAACAAAACACTTCCCATTGTAGAGCTTTATACAGCAGTGCAATCAGAAGGAAGTAGAGCAGGCTATCCAACGGTAGTAATCAGAACAACAGGCTGTACTCACAGATGTTGGTTTGGTGATGGTGGATGGTGCGACAGTTGGTACACCAGTATTCATCCTGAAAAAGGACATATTAGTTTCCAAGACATCATAAACATGTATGATGCAAATCCTCACATCACAGAGATGATGTTAACAGGAGGATCACCTACAATGCATCCAGCATTAGTAAACGAATTAACACATTTTGCACATGAAAGAAATATTTTCATTACGATTGAGACCGAAGGAAGTCATTTTCTTGAAACGGATTACCCAATTAATCTATTATCAATCTCCCCTAAGTTTTCTAACTCTGTCCCTAAGGTTGGTATTCTTACACCTCAAGGAGATGTGGTTGACGATAAAATGGTTAAGCAACACAACAAATTAAGACTTAACTTTGATGCAATGTCTAAATCAATTTCATATCATTCTGACTATCATTTAAAGCCAGTATGGGATGGAGAGGATCAAGAAGCATTGAAAGAGATATTAGGATTAATAAAAGTTCTAGATATACCTCAGGACAAAGTCTGGTTCATGCCAGCAGGAGATTCAAGAGAGGCTTTATTCAAATCATATCCAAAAATGTTTGATTGGGTGAGAGATAATGGTTATAGATTAACCTGGAGACCTCACATCATTGCATTTGAAGACCAAAGAGAAGTATAACATGAGACCAGCAACTACAGTAGAAACATTGTACACTCTTCATACACTATGGAGAAAGGGACAGATACAAACAGCACAGGTAAAGCATTTAATTAAAACTAGCTGCTTCCTAGAACTAACAAGCATAACAAACGGAGGCATCACAGCCGAATCCATAGACGGTAAAACTAAATATTCAATTAAATAAACAAAAATGACGTTACAGGAACTAATTACTTTAGCAGGAGATAGAGATCTATCAAAATCATATCCAAAAGCAGATGGCCTTTACATCTGGGATTATAAATTACAATTCAATCAGGACTTTGAATTAGACTTAGTACTAATACCAAGCGATTCAGGAAAGACAGGATTCAAAGACAAAGTGTCAATTCAGGAGTTGGTAACCTATACATTAGGTGAACACAGTCAGGAACTCTCATCAGAACAAATATTATCGGAATTACAAATTGTAGGTGTTGAAGGTATAACAGTAGCAAAAGTATAACATGAAAAAGTTTTTATTATTACTTTTACTTCCGCTAATAGGCTTTGGACAACTAAGAGATAGCATTTACGTAAAGACAGACATCTACGAAGTAATGTACTCTGAAACATTGGAACAACCATTATGGGTAAAGTATACAGTGGCTTGTACCGGAGCAGGAGCATCTAGAAAAGGAATGGACTTTTATACAGATAAAACAATCCATACCTCAGATGCAAAAGATTATGCATTCAATGTTTACGATAAAGGACATTGTGCACCTGCAGCAGATTTTAATTGTACTAGAGAGATGTTATTTAAAACATTCTCATATTTGAACTGCACCCTTCAGAACGAAAGATTAAACAGAGTGCATTGGAGATTGTTGGAAGATTATGAAAGATTACTAGCATATACCGAAGGACCAGTCAATGTTGAAATAAAAATAGTATTTGACAAAAGTCCCAAGAGAGTACCTGCAGGTGCAGCTATCCCTACCGCTTTCTATAAAATTATTAAAACAAAGAATAAGTCACTTAAGTTTTTCTTTAAGAATGAACAACCAACCAAGCCGACGTTTGTCGACTATCAAATCAAATAGTTATGGCATTAAAAATAGGAAATAAGATATTCATAAGCTGGGATGATATGAACATCCTAGTTGATGAACTCTGCAGTACGATTTCAAAATCAGGAGCAGAAATTAAATCAATTACAGGAATTGAAAGAGGAGGATTAATACCAGCGGTAATGATCTCACATAAGCTAAACATTCCTTATGTAACGAAAATCAATAAGTATACTCTTGTTGTAGATGATATTTGTGATACCGGAGAGACGTTAAAAAAGACTGTAGCAGGTTTTACAGCAACACTTCATTATAAGAAGACAGCAATCTTTACACCGGACTTCTATTCAAAAGAAGTAGGAACAGAGTGGATTGTTTACCCTTGGGAAAGAAATGACTCAGAAACTATTCAAGATTATTTGAAAAAATAGTTGTAGGATAGAATAAAAAATGTTATATTAAATAAAACGGAGTCGTAGAACCTCCATAAAAACAATCTTATATGTCAAATAAAAAATTTATCGACGGTACAGAATTAGTACAAGCCGGATTCGCTAATGGTATTTCATCTCAATTAGCTAAAAAACAATTAACAGATGGTCCAGAGGCAAGACTAACTGAAGTAGAAAAGCAACACATAATCGAAGATGCAGCAGAAGCATTTGGTAACTTCTTAACAGCTTTAGGTACTGATTGGAAGAATGATCCAAATTCATCTGATACTCCAAAGAGAGTTGCAAAGGCTTATGTAAATGATCTATGGGCAGGAAGGTATGCACCACTTACTCAAATCACAGCATTTCCTTCAGATGGATATGATGGAATAGTTCAAGAGAGTAACATACCAGTTACTTCAATGTGTTCACATCACCACCAAACAATCTCCGGAGAGGTAAGCATAGCTTATATTCCCTCTAAAGATGGAAAGGTAGTTGGGCTTTCAAAACTAAATAGAATTGTAGAGCAGTTTGCTAGACGTGGAGCAATCCAAGAACAGTTAACAGTTGCAATTCATAATGCAGTAGATAAAATCTGTGAAGGGAATCTAGGAGTAGCAGTAGCAATCTCAGCAACACATAACTGCGTATCATGTAGAGGAATTAAACATCAAGGAGCTTCAATGCAAACAGCAAAGCTAACAGGATGTTTCTTAGAAGAAGATTCAGCAAGAGCAGAATTCTATTCAAATATTAAACTCGGAAAAAATAACTAAAATCAAACAAAATGGATTATTGGCAAGTAACAGTGCAATTGGAGCACGAAAACGACAGAGGTCGTATTCAGAAAGTAAGAGAACTTTATTTAGTAGATGCAATTTCAGCAACAGAAGCTGAAGCTAAAATCTATGTAGAGTTCGAAGGAGAGTCTAACTTCACAGTAGTAGGAGTTAATCAATCTAAAATATTAAAAGTATTGGAATAAAAAGTTGGACCTTCGGGTCCAATTTCTTATATTAATAAAAAAGTAAAAAGTTATGATAACAGATCCAAAAGTACCTTTTATTGATGAGGTAGAAGAGTTTAATGCCGTAATGGGCAAACCTAACAACTATGAACCAACTATCCCCGAAAGAAAAGAATGGGAGTTTGTATACAATTTCATCCTTGAGGAATTGGAAGAATATAGAGAAGCTTGCGAAAGAGGAGACATCGTTGAGGTTTTGGATGCTTTGTGCGATATTGCTTATGTTTCCCTTGGGAACGGTACTATGTTACATGGCCTTAAGGATAAGATATGGCCAGCATATCAAGAAGTACAGGCATCAAATATGTCTAAAGCTTGCAAAACAGAAGACGAAGCTTTACAGACTGTCATTAAGAGAGCGCTCGAACAGAATGAAGCATGTCATCATGAAAAAGTTGGAGACTATTATATCGTCTATAGAACAAGAGATAGAAAAGTAATGAAGAACGTTAACTATTTCCGTCCGGACTTAAAACAATTCTTTACAGATAAAGAACTTCAGAAGTCATATTTAAAACAACTAACAGGAGAGTAGTATGCAAAAAGCATTAGACCATTTAGAGAAGCATAAAGTCTTTATTGAGACTTTAGGAACAGATATGATACCTTTATCGGAAGCTTACAAGGCAGTGGAGTTATCAATCGATGAACAATTACAGGACACTTTATCTTTACTACAGGAACAACTCGGAGGATTGACAGAAGAACTAGAAATACCAGAAGAAAATGATTAAGATAGCTCACGAATCACCAAAAAGCATATTCAAACAGGTACAGAGTGTAACTGACTATGACTATGCACTTGTACATTTATTTGAAGAAGATCCTGAATACCTACAGCAATTTCAAGAGGCAAAGGAAAAAGGAAGAGAGATTATTCTAGATAATTCTATCTTTGAATTAGAAGAAGCTTTTGATGCAGAGAAGTTTGCAGGATGGGTATTAGAGTTACAACCAGATTGGTATATAGTTCCTGATGCTTTAGAGGATGCAAAGAAGACTTGCTCACAAATGGCAAATTGGATAAACAAATATAAAAATCTTCCAGGAAAGAAGATAGGAGTTGTTCAAGGAACAACCTATCAGCAGATTAAATCTTGTTACGAATACATGGATAAGATTGCTGAAGTTGATATGATTGCAATTTCATTTGACTATTCTTACTATGTTAAATCAGTTCCGCATCCAAACAAATATGTTTCCTGGATGATGGGTAGAGTAAAACTATTAGGAGATTTATTAAAGGATGGAATAATAAATGAGAATAAGAAGCATCACTTATTAGGATGCGGATTACCTCAAGAGTTTGCTTTCTATTCAGATTATAAATGGATATACTCTTTAGATACTTCCAATCCAGTTGTTCACGGAATAAAAGGAATTGAATACAGAGAAGACGGACTATGGTCAAAAGAATCTCAGAAGTTATTTGAATTAATAAATCATCAGGTAGAAGATATTAATCCAATACTATATAATATCAATAAGTTCAAATGGTTTACAAATGGAAGCAAAGTATAAAGTAGGACAAAAAGTTGATATTAATCGTGATAATGAAATACTAGAAGTACAGATATTCGGACATTTTAAAATGAGAGAAAGAGTACTTTACAGTGTTAGATCAGAAGGAAAGTTTCACGTAATAGAAGAATCAGAAATATTAGAAAGAGTAAATGATTAGACCTTGGATAGCATTTTTTAGTCAAACAGGATCAGAGATCGTAGAAGTATCAAAGCTTCTAGGAAGATGGCCTGATATGATAGTAACAAACGAAAGACCAGAACATCTTAGAAAGATTCATCCGGCTTTAGAGAACAAGCATTTAATCTTCGTAGATAATAAACCTTCAGAAGAAGAATTAGGACTAATATTAGGTCACTATAAAGAACCTTTAGTAACTCTTCATGGATGGTTAAGAGTTATGCCTCCGGATATCTGTAATAGGTTTGAAATCTATAATGGACATCCAGGACTTATAACTGAACATCCAGAACTAAAAGGAAAAGATCCACAACAAAAAGCTTTTGACTTAGGATTAGAATCTTCCGGATGTGTTATTCATAGAGTAACAGAAGGAGTTGATGAAGGAGAGATACTTCGAAGTAGAAAAGTTTCTATAAAAGGGTTGGAAATAGGAGAATTATTTCATATCTTACATAGTATATCAGTAAGTCTTTGGGTAGACTTCTTAAAAAATTAGTTATGAAAAGAATAGCATTAGTAGGAGCATCATCAGTAGGTAAGACTACGGTATATGAATTACTTAAAAGTAAATTACCTGAGTATGATTTCATAAATGAATCAACAAGAACGGTTGGTAAATTTGGATTTCCTATTAATGAAGCAGGAACTTCTGAAACACAGCTTGCTATTTCTTCTTTCCATTTAGAAGCTCTATTAGCTCCTAAGGATGTAATCTTAGATAGATGTTATTTGGATTTGGTAGTATACTCTACTTATATGGATAAGTTATCTACTAGCGCATATGATTACATATTAGATACTTGGGTAAGAGTTAGGCATCAGTATACACATTTTATTTACTTCCCTATCGAATTTGCATCAGTAGACGATGGAGTAAGAAGTGTAAACGAAGAATGGAGAGAGGCAATTGATAAGCAGTTTGAAATTAACTTAAAAGCAATTAAATTTGCTGGAGGAGATTATTTAACAGTAACAGGAAGTCCTAATCAAAGAGTTGAACAAATATTAAACTACATAAAATAATATGACACAAGAATTAAATCAAGCAGAAGTTGTAAAGATTGCAGGAAAGCATCTAGGACAAGTAGGTGGAGCAGGTTATAGCGATACTTATGATCCAAGCCTATTGGTAGAAATTCCACGTTACTTGAATAGAGAAGCGTATGGAATTGATGATAACAGTTTACCATTCGTGGGAGGAGATGTATGGAATGCATACGAAGTATCTGCAATTACTACAAAAGGACTTCCAGTTGTTGGAATGTTAAAGATTTGGTATCCAGCAGATTCAAAACTTCACGTAGAGTCTAAATCAATTAAATTGTATTTGAATTCATTCAATATGACTCAATTGGGAGAAACAGATCATGAATGTATCAAGTTACTAAAACAAAGAGTAAAGAAAGACTTATCTGACTTACTACAAACAAAAGTACAGGTAGAGATGTTTACCTCAGAGCATTCTCCAAGCTATGCCTTCAAAGGATATGCACCACTAGATGCTTTAGTAGATCTAAATGCAATTGAATTTACTTCTTACCATTCAGACGCTACACAATTGGAAACAGAAGAAGTAGATGAGGATGTTGAAATAGGAGAAATAAAAGTACAATCAAATCTTTTAAGATCAAATTGTAGAGTAACAAATCAACCAGACTGGGGTGATGTATTTATTCACATCAAGCCTAAAGCAGGAGTTGTTCCTAATCTACAATCACTAGCAAAATATATTGTAAGTCATAGACAAGTAAGTCACTTCCATGAAGAGATTTGTGAAATGATCTACATGCACTTAAAAGAAGCTTACAATCCAGAAGAATTAATGGTAGCTTGTCTTTACACTCGTAGAGGAGGATTAGATATTAATCCAATTAGAGCTTCACATAAGAAACTAATACCAGGATTCTTTACAGACATTACTTGTAGAATGGCTAAAACATTACGTCAATAATGTCAGAAGGTAGGCAGATAACTGAAATGCGATTCAGAGTAATTGCAAAAAGAGAAGCTCCAGGAGATAGATGGAGACTAGTAGATGATAATCATAAACCTTCTGGAGAGATCATAGAAGGTTTAGTTGAGACTTTGTCAGCTTACATGAAAAAAACCGGACACAAAGAAGGTTATCGATTGGAGCCTTTGAGAGGAACTTTGATGGCAATAGAGTGGGCAGAGCCAGAAGCAGTAATACCACCACCTCCAAAAACTTATGATCTTTACGGGGAATTTTAATACAAAAGAGTTGTTTAATCGCAACTCTTTTCTTATCTTTATAGTATATAAAATCAGTTATGCAAATAGAAAAAAAGTACTACCATGTTGACAGTATCGAGACTGTTAATCTTCTTATCGAACATATTAATCAGTCAGAGGTTATTGCCTATGATACTGAGACAAGTGGCTTAAATGTTAGAAAAGGATCTATCGTAGGATGGTCCATATCAGGAGAAGAAGGAATAGGATTTTATCTCCCTACTCAGAAATGGAATACAGAAACAAATCAATTGGAAGAATGTAGTATTGGTGGCAAAGGAGCACATGGTATTACTAAAAAGTTACTCCCGCTGCTTAAGGGTAAGAAACTAGTAATGCACAATGCTTCTTTTGACTGCCGTTTTACAAAGAACTATTACGGAGTATCTTTATTAGAAGATCTTTGGGTAGATACAGCTCTACTTGTTCATACAGTACAGGAAGAGGGAGCAGGTATGGGAGTATTTGGATTAAAAGCATTAGCAATCTCTATTCAGAAAGAGATTGGATTAGATGTACAAGAAGCAGCCAATAAGGAACAAGTAGAGTTAAAAGAATCTATTAAAGCAAACGGAGGATCAACCACGAAAGACCTCTATGAAATTTTCAAAGCAGATATGGCAATTCTGTCAAAGTATGCTGCAGCCGATACAGATTTAACCCTCAGGGTTTGTAATCACTTCCTAAAAGTGTTAAAGGCGGAAGGATTAGAGAAATTCTTCTTTGAAGAAGAAGTAATGCCTCTTTATAGAGAAGTAACTATTCCAATGGAAGAGTTAGGAGTAGCATTAGATCTTCCACTACTGGAAAAGACTAAAGAGGATATTACAAATGATTTACAGTCAAATAAAAAGATTGTAATCGATAGCATTTTAAGTATTCCAGAGGCCAAGGAATGGGTAGTCGATACAGCACTATATACTTATCCACCTTCGCATAAAGGAAACTGGGCACAGAATTTAATTATGCTTCATTCACTTCCCCTAGAAAGAAGCGAGAAGACTAGAAAGTATTCTTTAACTAAGAAAGCTATTGACGAATTAGATGAGAGTAACATAAAACAATTTCTACTAACAGGAGATTTATCTCTACTAGACGAAATGGAAGTTGTTAGAATCTCTATGTCAATGTGGAAGGAAGACAATGAAGGAGACTATTTGAATATACAATCAAAGAAACACTTAGGTGAGATTGCATTTAAGTATATGGGAATTAAACCTCTTACTCAGACTAAAAAAGGACAAGATCAATTCGATATGGATATGTTAGAGGAACTAGCCAAGACATATGAATGGGCAAATAATCTTAGAACATATAATAAGTTACTAAAGATTAAATCAACCTACATCGATAGATTCCTAGACGGTCAAGAAGACGGAAGATACTATTTCTATTATAAGCAGCATGGTACAGTATCAGGACGATATGGTTCAGATGCACAACAATTACCTAAACCTAAAGAAGAAGGAGAAGATACCCCACTACTTGTAAAATATACAAATGTAGTAAGAGAGTTCTTAATTGCAGGAGAAGGAAGAAAGTTAATCGATAATGATTATACTTCTCTAGAACCTCACTGCTTTGCTTCTGTAGCAGGTGATATTAATCTTCAAGAGATCTTTAACAACGGATGGGATTTTTATTCTACTGTTGCCATAAGAACTGAGAAGCTAGATCAAGATAAAGTAAAGTATCCAAATGGTGTTTCACCTGATACTAAATCTCCTATCTTCTTAAAGAAATTAGATCCAGTAAAAAGAAATCAAGCAAAGGCTTATTCATTAGGAATTGCATACGGAATGGAAGCATACGCATTGGCTAAAACTCTAGATATATCTCAGAAAGAAGCTGATACTCTTGTAGCAGGTTACCTAGATGGTTTTCCTCAATTAAAAGAGTGGAGAGTTAATTCTAGAGAGCAAGTAAAACAACATGGGTATATCCAAAATAAAGTAGGACGAATCAGACACTTACCAAAAGTAAAACTTATCTTTGAGAAATTTGGAGATCAAGTATTGGATTGGAGATTTAGAAAGAGTCTAGAGAATCAATACGGAAAAGAGCCTGTAATGCAGATGTATAGAGATTATCGAAATGGATTGAACAACTGCTTGAATTATCAGCTACAGTCACTAGCAGCGGCGGTTGTGAATAGAGCAGCAGTACAGATCAACAGAAAGGCAAAAGAGTTAGGAATAGATGCTAGAGTACAGGCACAGATTCATGATCAACTTATCATAAACATTAGAGAAGATCAAGCAGAAATGTTTATGCCTTATGTAAAAGAGCTAATGGAACTAACAACACAACTTCCAGGAGTAACTCTAAAGGCACCACCACAAATAGCAAATAACTTTGCAGAAGGTCATTAGAAGTTGTTTCCTTAGATATTTATTCATATATTAATAAAATAAGTTATAAATTAAAATCAGTTTATGTCAAAAGAGTTATCAGCAAACAGCGACAGAGTTATTGTTAAGCCTGTAGAATCAGGAGAAGAAAGATTCGGAAGTATTATTATTCCGGATATGGGAAAAGAAAAGCCTGAGATGGGTGAAGTAGTTTCCGTAGGTCCAGGACGCCAGTCTGAATTTGGACAATTTATCAGAGTAGAGGCCAAGATAGGAGATATTGTATTGATTCCAAAAGTGGGAACAATTCGTATTGACTTCGACGGACAAGAATACTTCTTACTACCAGATAGAGAAATTTTAGCAACAATTAAAGAAGCACAAGAATAGTTATGAGCAAGCAAATTAGTTTCGGATCAGAAGCAAGAGAAAAATTACTTTCAGGAGTAAATCAATTAGCAGATGCAGTTGTAAGTACATTAGGGCCATCAGGTAGAAATGTATTTATTCAACAACAAGGAGGTAATCCAACATCAACAAAGGATGGTGTAACAGTAGCCAAAGAAGTAGAATTGGAAGATCCAATCGAAAATACTGGAGCACAAGCTGTAAAGCAAGTAGCAATCGAATCAGCTAGATTGGCTGGAGATGGAACTACTACAGCAACATTACTTGCAAGAGAAATTTATAGTCAGGGATTATCTGAACTAGAAAATTCAAATGCAGTAGAAATCAAAAGAGGAATTGATATTGCTACTAAAGAAGTAATCAAATACCTTAGAGAGGATTACTCAAAAGAAGTAACCGACGAAGAGCAAATCAAACAAGTAGCAACAATCTCAGGTAACAATGATCCAGAGGTAGGAAATCTTATTGCAACAGCAATGGAGAAAGTTGGTAGAGATGGATTAGTAACCATTGAAGAATCTAAAACAGGAGAGACTTATCTTGAAACTGTAGAGGGTATGCAATTCAATAGAGGATATAAATCTCCATACTTTGTTACAGATAACAATACTATGACTTCAGTATTGAACAATCCTTTAATCCTTATTACAGATAAAAGATTGATGAATATCAAAGAGATGCTTCCATTACTAGAATCAGTATCACAACAAAACAAAGACTTACTTATCATTGCAGATGATATTGACGGAGAGGCTTTATCAACACTTGTTGTAAACAAAATGAGAGGTATTCTTAGAGTAGTAGCAGTTAAAGCTCCTGAATTTGGAGATAAGAAGAAAGCTATGCTTGAAGACATTGCAGCTCTAACAGGAGGTACAGTTGTATCTGAGGAGAAAGGAATGAAGCTAGACAAATTCGATTTACAATGGTTTGGTAATTCAAGAAAAGTAACAGTAGGAAAAGATGATACTACCATTGTAGATGGTAAAGGAACTGAAGAAGCTATTACAAAAAGAATCGAAGAGCTAAAAGAACAAATCGAAAATACAGTTTCACCTTATGAGATTGAAATCTTACAAGACAGATTAGCAAAACTTATTGGAGGAGTAGCTATGATTCATGTTGGAGGTCATACAGAAGTTGAAATGAGAGAAAAGAAAGACAGAGTAGATGATGCTCTTCATGCAACTAAAGCAGCACTTCAAGAAGGTATTTTACCTGGAGGAGGAATTGCTTTACTAAATGCAGCAGCATACTTAGCAGGAATCTTAGAAGGAGAGATAACAAATCATCCAGATCAAGAAAAAGGTATCAATATTGTAATGAGAGCAATCACTAAACCATTCGAACAGATCCTTTTAAATGCAGGAGAAACATTAGAAACTATTGAAGCAAGAAGAGTTGTATTATCTTTAGAGGATAATAACTGGCAAGGTTTCAATCCTAGAACAGGACAGTATGTAGATATGCTATCAGAAGGAATCATTGATCCAACTAAAGTAACAAGACTAGCTCTAGAGAATGCAGCATCAGTTGCAGGAACAATGCTAATCACAGAATGTGTAATCACAAATTTAAAACCAAAAGATAAACAAGAAGAGATAGATCCTTCTCAGTTTATGTAATATTAATTAAACAAATAAAAAAAATGAACAAGCAAGAATTATTCGAACAAATCGATGAATTGTATCAAAGTTTTGTAGCAAGCCATAACGGAACTACTAAAAAATCACAAGCAGGAGCAAGAAAATCTATTGGAGAGGTTAAGAAATTAATCACGGACTATAGAAAAGCTTCAACAGCAGAGAGTAAATAAGAAGGGACCGAGAGGGGAGGGGGCGTCAAAACCTCCTCACCGAAGGTGTCACGCGCAAAATTAACCAATTAACAAACATATGACAATTTTAACATCATTTATTCTAGTAGTAGCTATCACAGCAATAGCTCTATTCATTGCATACAATGTGCAAAAAGGTACAAAAACCTTAAAAGAATTTAAAACAGACTTCGATAACAACGAGGAAGCTCAAGAGTTAGTACAGTTATCTAAAGAATTGTATAACAAAGACCTACGTCCAGTTACAGCAAAGAAAGCACCTAAGAAAGAAAAGGTAGCAGAAATAACACCAGAGGTTGTAGAGAAAGTAGTAGAGATTGCCCAAGTAACACCAGACACTACAACAGTAAACGTTGAAGCAGTAGTGGAATCAACCAAGCCTAAGAAAAAAAGAAAGTATTATCCAAAAGCTCCTAAGGGGAAGGCATAATGTCAGATTCAAGAGCCAAGTACGAGGAATTAAGAGAGAAGCCTACCTTTGTTGAAAATACAGAACAGCAAAGAAGCGTGGCCATTATTGTAGAAATTCTACAGGCAAGTGATCATACCTCTCTCACCAAGCACCTTTTATCAAAAGTGTTAGAAGTATCAAAGGAGGGTCCAAACCTTTCACCGGCCACTGTCTTTCAAATAGCAGCAGATGCTACAAAGGTAGATGAATTATGCAATGCAAAACAAAACTAAAATGGAACAACAACCAAGAATGAATCTATCGATTGATCAAACACTTCCGGTAGAATGCGAAAAATGTGGACACACCTTCTTTGAAGAAGCACTTCATATTAGAAAAGCATCGGGAATACTTACAGGTACAGGTCAAACAACCTACATGCCTATTCCGGTATTTGCGTGCAAGGCCTGCGGCCATGTCAACACAGAATTTCTTCCAAAGGAATTAAAAGGGTTGAATTCTGAGGAATAAACCAGACTTTACTTAAACTTCAAAGAGGCCTCGTGCCTCTTTTTTTTGTGCTATTTATATCAAAGAGTTACTATGAAAATTTTGTTACTACCAATTAGTTACGTCCTAACTAACTTAAAAAAATATTTTATGGGATTTTTCAGTATCTTTAAAAAATCAAATGATTACAATGAAAAGGTTGTAATTGGATTCATGTCATTCATGGTGATGGTAATTGCCATTGCAGTAGACCTTGTAACAGGTTACATGGGTAAAGCTTTAGAATTAAACGAGTACATCTTTGATGCATTCATGTACATCACATTAGGTTCATTCCTTCCAGATGTATTGGAGAAATTTGCAGCAATGAAAAACGGAGGTAAATCAAACAACGAAGAATAAAAATTAGATTATGAGCTTAAAAAGTTTACAAGAAAAAGTAGGAGTAACAGCCGATGGTGCTTTTGGTCCAGGAACAATGAAAAAAGCAATGGAGTTTTATAAATTAACTCCAGTAAGAGCAGCACATTTCTTTGCACAAACAGCACACGAAACAGGAGGGTTTAAAGCATTTGCAGAAAATCTAAACTACTCAGGAGATGGATTAAAAGGTATCTTTGGAAAATACTTTCCAGGTAACTTAAATGAACTATACGCTCGTAATCCTGAAAAGATTGCCAATAGAGTATACGGATCAAGAATGGGTAATGGAGCAGAAGCTTCAGGAGATGGATACAAGTTCAGAGGAAGAGGAGCTCTTCAATTGACAGGAAAAGAAAACTACAAAGCATTTTCAGATTATTTGAAAAAGCCAGAAATCATGACCAATCCAGATCTAGTAGCAACTACTTACTCTTTTGAATCAGCAATGTTCTTTTTTGATAAAAATAAATTATGGTCAATATGTGACCAAGGAGTGAACGATGCTTCAATCCTAGCTCTTACAAAAAGAATTAACGGCGGTACTCATGGTTTAGCAGATCGTTCTGAGAAAACTAAAAAATATTACGAATACGTTAAATAGGTAAATATAAGATGAAAACTTCACTATTAATCACATTATCATTGACAACAGCATTAGCATTTATTGGTACATATTTTATGCACCTAACAGCAGATAACATCGAACAATACCTTTCAGTAGGGTTGGTTGTCTTTGCTGATGGCTTCTTTGGTATATGGGCAGGAGTTAAGAGAGAAGGTTTTCAGACTTTTAAAGCATTAAGCGTATTAAAAACATTTGGCTTTTGGGTAGTAATGCTATCAGCTATCTTATCAATAGAAAAAGGATTTACTGGAACAGCTTGGTTAAGCGAGACTATTATGGCTCCCTTCTTAGTATTCCAGTTAATTTCTATTTTAAAAAATGCCTCAATGGTAGGTTTAGTAAAAAATGAATTAGCAGTTCAGATATTGGACAGACTAGATAAACACAAAGGAGAAAGAGATGTTACAGAATAAACAAAACTTATTACTGGTTATAGTAGTTGTATTAATTGGTTATAATATTTTCAATACAAATAGCATCAGAACAGATGTAAAAGGGTACAAAGCTGAAATAGAATTATTACAAACTAAAGTAGATTCAGCTAAGACAGTAAACAAACAAATCGATACTAAAATCGATTCAGTAAAAGAAAAGGTAGTTTCTATTTCAAAAGAAATACATCACATAGACAATACAATAACAATCGTAAAAAATCAAACAAATGAAAAAGCTGCTAATGCTGGTAAGTTTTCTAATGTTGAGCTTGAGCAGTTTTTCGCAAGCAGATACAACAAAAGTCTTACTCCCAACTAAAATTGCTAGACAAGTTGCAAAAGACCTTATTAGGTATGATGGTTGCAAACAAGAACTAAAACTTACTCAAGAAAAAATTATCAAGTTAGAAGAAAGAGAAGTACAAAAAGATACTATCATCAAGCTTCTAAACGATAAGGATGAGAACAATAAATACATCATTCATCAGAATGAACTTCAAATTGGACAGTACGAACATATGACTGACGATTTACAAAAAGAGTTAAAGGCCTCTAGAACAAAAACCTTCCTCTATAAAGTAGGAACATTTGTCGGATTGGCATTAGCACTCTACCTCTACTAAAATAATTAAATTAAGGCTTGCTTTTGCAGGCCTTTTTTCTTATATTATAGTTATATAAAATACGTTATGACAAAGAACAGTGATGTAAAACCTTTAGTAAAAGAGAAGGTTGTAAACAAAATGGTCGACCATCCTCAACACTACGGAGGTAAGGGAAACAAATACGAAGCCATAAAAGTAATTGAAGCATGGGACTTAGGTTTCTGTTTAGGAAATACTGTGAAGTATATCTCCAGAGCAGGAAAGAAAGATAACATAGTTCAAGAATTAGAAAAAGCTCTTTGGTATTTAAAAAGAGAAATCAAAACACTAAAGAAAAATGGCCAAGAAAATACTCAAGCAGGTAAGTCTAATTAAGGACTTCTGCAATCCAGTTATAGATTATAACATCAGCAAATCAATATCGTATAGTCAAACTCTAGCATACAATACTTGTCCGCACCAATGGGCATTAAAATATGTTAAAGGACTGCAGGAGTATAAGCCCTCCATTCATACAGTCTTTGGAACAGCCTTACACGAAGTTGTACAGGAATGGCTAACAGAACTCTATGAAGGGACTGTAAAGAAAGCAACTGAGATGGATCTTGGAGCACTTCTACATGAAAAGCTCTTTAGTATTTATGCTCAAGAAAAAGATAAGTACGGAAAACATTTCTCTACCTCTGAGCAGTTATCTGAGTTTCATAATGATGGAGTTGAAATATTGAATTACGTACGTAAGAAACGCTCTATTTACTTCGGTACCAAGTATTATAAGTTGGTAGGAGTAGAGATTCCTTTGATACATCAAATAGCTGAGAATATTTTCTTCAAAGGATTTATTGATATTGTTCTCTATGATGAGCAGGATGACAGGTATATCATTTTAGATATCAAAACATCAACCTCAGGATGGAATGATTATGCAAAGAAGGATGATAAAAAGCTAGCACAATTACTTCTCTATAAAGAATTCCTAGCAAGACAATTTGATATAGATGTTGA
>B570J14230_10000281_pt1 | contig 19587 bp, 15 predicted proteins | sample LakMenepilimnion_3_FD_14230 | JGI IMG/M metagenome (IMG submission 14230) | reverse complement strand
AGGCGGTGGAGGCGGTGGAGGCCCATCGTAACCATTTAGAGTATTTAAAAATCGTGCTATTCGATTAATTCTCGCAGTATCTATAGCGCTAATACCTCCATTACGGTCTGGATGGCAAGCCTGTATTATTCTTATAATTCTTACACTAACTCCATCAATTATTATAGTCTTATCGTCTGGATTAAGTTGATATTGGTTAAGTCCATGGGTTAGGGTATCTCTTTCATTATGATCTTCGCCAAAAAAGGGATCGTTATATAACAGCGGATATCCGTTTAGACAATTGTTAACTGCAGGCGGCGGTGGAGGCGGTGGAGGCGGTGGAGGCGGCTCTTCTCTAATGGCATTTGGGTCTCCCTTCTCTTTTTCTAACCGAATAAATTCATCAATAAAAACTTGCAATTGCTTATCTCGTCTAAAGCTCAAACGATAAAGTTCTGTCTTTCTTCCACGTTCATCTTCGTTTGAACTGTTTTTGTAAATATATTCACAAAACGCTGCACGATTTTCTTCAGGAACTTCTTCCTTAATAGAATTAGGAACGCATGTGCGTGTAGTAAATGACATAGTAAATTGCTTTTTATTTACATCTTTACCTTCAAAGAGTTCAATCGCCAATGTAAGGGCTTTGTAGTTACGATCTCCGTCTTTAAATACTCTGTTAAGCGCTTGATCTATCAGAATTTTTTGAGAAGGAGTGGGAAGAATGGGCGTAATACGTGGATTGGGGGGAGGAATATAACCGTCTTCTTCTTCGTCAGGCGGTGGAGGCGGTGGAGGCGGTGGAGGCTCAACAGGTCCATCGGAGGCTCTTTTAAACGTATATTGTTTTGTGTCTTCGTTATACGTTGCGGTATTTACAGTAATTTGATACGCTTTTATTTGTTCTATAAATTGAGACACCGTGGTGATTGAAGTACATTCTTGGTTACGACCTATTGTTACAGATCCAACTAAAATAAATTTATTACCATTTTCAATTCCAACTGGATTACCAGAATCACCTTGACTTATTACAGGGTTTGAACATATTCCTCGGATATACTTTCTAAAATANGGATATAGTGCTACATCTGCAATTCCATTTCGTTCTATATCCTCTTCGGTAAACGCCTTATCAGTAATTTTTGCAGTTGTATTATCCCACTTTCTACCAGTAGTTATACTGTAAAATTTTAAAACTGTGTCTTGAGGTAAGTCTTTGGGATTTTCAAGTAAAAAGATATTGTCTGTGTTTTTAGTTGTACCAACAGCAATAAGAGAAGCATCTTTATAAGCTGTATCGGCAGTAAACCCTAGGCTGTATACGCTAGTTACGTTCGCTTTTGTGTTATCATTGTAAGTAACAGACGTGGGATCTGTACTACCTCGTTCAAAATTTTTAATACAATGTCCGGCCGAAAGTATAATTCCCTCAGTGCCTTTATTTCCAATATGCATTCCACCACAATTATGGTCTGTTTTGATAGATAGACTCTTATAATCAACCCCAATAGGTTCTACGGGAGAAAGAGGTCCTGAAGGTGCGTTTTCAGCTTCTGATCGTTCAGCATCGTATTTAGCCTTTTTAGCAGCTTCAGCAGCGTCGTATTCTGCCTTTTTAGCAGCTCGAGCAGCATCGTATTTAGCTTGGGCTTCTTTTGCAATTTTTAATTCTTTTTCCCATCCATTTATTCTTTTTTGTATGTTAGCAGATTCAATTTGCCATCCTTTTTGTTTCTTTGCTATAATACCGTCTATTCTTACTTTAGCTGCATCTATAGCAGCTTGTAAGGATTTAACAGTATTTTTGACACCACCTTCTTGAGACGTAACTTCCGAATTTTTTACTAATAAATTAATGTCTTCGCCTTCATCTTCAATTGGATAAATTTGAGATGCCATGTAGGCGGAACCCATTGATGCAAGACTACCTGCAACAAATGAGATTCCATAGACTGCGCCCAGTGTTCCCATAGGATTCCTCTTGTATGTAGCAAAGATGTTTCATTTGGTACAAGACAACGTAGAACGTGTTCAAAATAACTTGTTGTCTGTAAAATCATTTCGTGATTCTCTATTTTCCTGGTGGTGGAATGTTAGCTTGCTAGTTTTAGTTATTGGATCTTTTGGATTCTTTTTGTACAGCAGTCATGGAACAGCTCCCGAAGAGCCAAAGAAGATACCCTTTACTGCAAATCCATGGCTAAACGCCGTGAGAAATGTTCCAACTAATGATTATGGACAGTCTCCTCAAATTGAAACTGGATCTGGTGTACAAGGGCGTATCGATCGAACAAGCGCGTCAACGTTTTGAGTTGCTTAAATCGGAGCCCCCAAAAGAACGGAATGTTCCTGTAGTTACCAAACGTCGTAAGATAAGAATTCCTGTAACAGAAGATAAATGAAGTCATCCGCAGCGTATACAAACGGAATAAGAGTAAAGGCAGAAGCTACACTCTTAAAAGTTGAGTTTCCAGGTAGAATAGCGGTTAACCGAAACCCTATTCAGGCAGCAACAGGTTGTCCTCCTGTATTATTTGATCAAATTACATACACATCTATTGCAAAGTGTTTAAAACCTCGTGTGGGAGGGTTACAGTGTCAAAATTAGAGTTCACGAAGGCTTTCATATAAGTTCATATTCAATATCTGTTTCAGTTCAAGTGTGAATGAAAAATCAGCTCCCTGAAGATTTAGTATATTTCCATATGCATCATAAAGTGTGATAGCAATTTTAGTTATATCTTTTGGTTGTTGAAAGAAGTACTCTTTCACAGTTGTGTTTGTCGTATCACTGTCATATACAATTGTGTATTTTACAGCAGGAACCATAATTTTTGCAAATGCATAAAAGTGTGCATTATTAAAATCACGGTGAACAATTACGTTCCAATCATTTAATGCAATATAAATATAATTGTTTGATAAAATAACAGGAATATTTTCAGCCGCTAATCGGTAATCAGTTGTTAATGGAGGTCCAGTGCTCGACAGTCCATACGTAGCGACTAAACCTGCTGTAGTATTTCCATATAATGATGAAGAAATTTCTCCTGTTTGGCTTGGGCTATTTGTATAATCTATTTGACTAAACCCTAAAAAATAACCAAGGCCATTTCCACTAGGATGTATACTTCTGGGAAATTTAAATGTAAATTGTGTTGGATTCGAAAAAATCATTTTCCCTTTTAAAGTGCTATACGTAACTTTAAATGACTGAAATACAGTATTAACAACACCATTTGGATTTACTGAATTTTGTATTGCATATTGAACAGCCGAAGCAAAATTAGTAAATGTATCATAATTTCCATCGGGAATACGTACATTATAGATAGCACCACTGTTGGGACTGCTTAAATCAATAATTGTCATTGTGGTGTTATTATACAATGCCGTATCAAACTCATAAAATGTATTAGGAAATTCAATTGACGTAAGGGCAACCGAGTATACATTTTTTATGGTACGTGGAAGTGTAAATATAAAATTAGATGACTGTGATGAACTGAACGAATCTGTAGGTGTTGTTCCAGCTAAAGTCCCCCCTAGTATTAAATTACCTGATTCATCTAGAGATGTATTTGCTGCGGGGGTTGGGAATAATTGAGCGAGAATTGTGTTTGTTTGATTTGTTAGTTTAGTATAATCGCGAAATCGACTATCAATATTAAATGAATAAATTTGAATATCTTTTTCGTATCGTATACTATTTTTGCCCTTGTCAGTGAATTGTGCTGGTTTAGGAATTGTTTCTGGATGTCCGCGATTGCCAGCAAATTTTTTAAATGCATCCTGATCAGCTACTTCACTTATATCGTAGTCGCGTTCTTGGTGACCGTCGATATCGGGTTCCTCGTCTTCTTCTGTAAAATCTTCTTGTAAATCTTTAGTTTCTCGATAAGTCTCTGCTAATAATTCTTGATATGATTGACTTGCCATTATTCTTGTATGTGCAAAAATGTGAAAGTCTTTATTTAACTATAAATTAAGAATGCTATCGGCAAGTGAATATCTTGCATTTTCAAAACTTGTTACATGCCCGGGTCCAAGCGGTAGTAGTGGTGCTCCTGGTTCTCCTGGTGCTTCTGGCGTTAGTGGTCCTACGGGTCCTACGGGTCCTACGGGTGTTTCTGGTGCCACAGGTCCTGCAGCTTCTACAGGTCCAACAGGTCCTGCAGGAATCTCCTCAGCTCCTTCAGGAAGTATACTTATATTCGCAGGAACCACTGCCCCCACTGGGTGGCTTTTGTGCGATGGTAGTGCCGTTACCAGAACAAGATATTCGGTATTATTTGGAGTTATTGGAACAACATTTGGAGCCGGTGATACCACAACTACATTTAACGTTCCCGATTTAAGACAAAAAACAGTTGTTGGTGTTGGTACAAATACGACAAATAATTATGCGCTTGGCGGTACTGGAGGAGAAGAAAACCACACATTAACTGTTAATGAAATACCTGCACACACACATACAATTGATGATCCGGGTCACAGTCATGCTCTTATAAACGCTGCTGCAAATGATCAGAATAATGACGGAACTGCCGGTATTAATAGGTTATCTAGTATAAAAAGTACAGTTGCTACTACTGTTTCAGCAGTTACAAACATAACCATAAATAACGCCGGCGGCGGAGCGGCTCACAATAATATGCAACCATATTTAGCTCTCAATTATATCATTAAAATTTAAGCTTCTTCAAATCAGAAAGCCATAACTGTTTGGGAGTCGTTCCTTCTAGTTCACTAATTTGTTTCTTAAGTTCAGCAAGTTCCTTCTCGTGCTTAGTTGCGTTTGTAAGTGTCAAAGATGCAATAGGAAGATTCATCAGGTAATCATAGGATTCCTTGATGAGTTCAAACTTCTCCTTCTTGAGCAGAATATCACATTCTTCACGAGTCTTACGGCGAATGTCTGGAACAGGTTTCTCCTGACACTGCTGGCGAATAAATCGAACTACGTTCTCGTGGTAAGGAAGTTTATCATTCAGAACCTTAAGTAGGTGTTCACGACGCTTTGCATAAAGATCAAGTCGTACAACTGCAAACTCAGATAGGATCTCGTTTGGACTATTGTACTTGTGAATCACGCACTTGGAATTGAATGCATGCATGTTGGTTAGTTTAATCTTGTCGGTCAACTGCTTCTCAACCGCAGCTACATCAGCTCCAAGCTTTACCTTCACAAGAATATCCATATCAGTAGATGTATCCGTAAAGTCCTTGATAATTCCATCAGCAACCATTTTATCAAGCGTCTCGCGGAAGTCAGCTGTCCACGTTCCGACTGGAAGCTCTGTAATTGTCATCATATCTTTCTCAGTCTTCCAAACACCCTTAACAATATAATCATTCTTTGCATCTTTTACGATTGTACCCTTGAATCCTTCATAATAAGGCACAAATTCACGCTCAAGTCCGGTTCCCTTCTCAAGCCATTCGGTAAGTGCAGCCTTAATCTCTTTTGGATTGAAAGATGGAATGTTCGTACTATAACCAGTACCAATACCGCGAGATCCGTTCACAAGTAGCATGGGAAGAATGGGTGCATACCATTCGGGTTCTACAGGAGTACCATCGTCATCCCGATACACTAGACAGTCTAGATCATCTGCAGGTACAAGATGTTGAATGTAAGGCTGTAGAAATGTGTGAATATAACGGGGCGAAGCTGAATCTTTGCCACCCTGAAGACGAGTACCAAACTGACCTTCCGGTACAAACCACGCGATATTATTTGACCCTACAAAGTCCTGAGCCATAGCTACAATTGCTTCAGTCAGAGACGCCTCACCGTGGTGGTAACCAGAATGTTCCGATACATATCCCGCAAACTGAGCTACACGAATTTCACTCTTCAAGTTTCTCTTAAATGCAGAATATAGGATCTTACGCTGCGACGTTTTGAGGCCGTCCATTACATTCGGAATTGATCGCTCCAAATTGTAATTCGAGAAGTGAATCAGATCCTTGTGTACAAACTCCTCGTATGGAACACGCTGTCCAGGATTCGCATTAATAATTTCACTACGTGAATACGTCTTGAGCCAATCTTTGCGATCATCGGCCAAGCTTTTGTTGAAAGCCAACTCAATCGATTTATCACTGGATTCGTCAGTATACGAATACGGTACAATGTTCATGGTCTTAAAATAGTCTTTGGCTTCGTCGCGAGTTGAAGTACCAAGTCCCTTGTAGTACTTAACCTTCCAACCCTTAGAAGCATCAGTCTTTCGCCATTCCTCATAATCGTACTGAGTATAGAATGACTTTACATTAGAACCTTTCGTTGCCTTTACAATTGGAGTGGCCATGTAGGTAATGAAGTTAGGCACCTGAATGAGTTCGTGCCATAGCTCGTGAAACATATTAATGAGTAGACCACGAATGTGAGAACCATCATAATCCTGATCGGTCATGATCAGAATCTTTCCATAACGAAGTGACTTGATATCATTGTACTTTTTTCCTGATTCCAAACCCAGAATCTTCTTCAAATTTGCAACCTCTTCGGTCTGTTCTACTTTGCGAACAGACGAATCTTTCACGTTAAGTAGCTTACCACGCAGAGGAAAGACGCCATAGAACTTTCGCTGTTCCTGTGATAGACCAGATAGAGCCATCGCCTTAGCTGAATCTCCCTCTGTGAGAATGAGCGTGCACTCGTGACTCTTAGTTGTTCCGGCCTGCGTTGCATCATCCAGTTTAGGAACACTAATTTTACTGTGTTTCTTTCCATCGGTCTTTGCGTTCTCTTTATTATCCTTTACATTTTGCTGTTCAAGCACCTTCTCAACAATATTCAACTTCGTTACAACCTTCTTAAGAAACTCATCACTCAATTTGCATGAAACTTTCGAAGTGAGAACTTCTTTAGTCTGACTGCTAAATGAAGGATTCTCCACAAAGCAATGAATGAACACTGCCAGAGAGTCACGAACAAGTGCTGGTTTAACTTTAATTTTCTTCTTAGTCTCCAGATAATTCACAATATGCGAAACAATCTGATTCGTAATTTCATCCACATGCTTGCCGGACCGGGTCCAAATGCCGTTAACAAACGAAACATTAAACGCACGATCAAATGTACTATCAGCGACTGCAATCTGCCAGCCCACTTGGGGAGCGTCTGTGACGATGGCTGTATCTTTCGTCAGATACCAGGAAGCGTACGTTGTAAGATCGCGAAACTTAACTGGTGTGCCGCACCATGTAACGCGAACTTCTTTCCCAACTGTCATTGCAAGATCAAACACTCGTCGCTGAATGACCTTGAGTAGACCTTCGGGGATAGATGCATCCTTCCAGCCAAATCGAGCAAAGTCTGGAGTCCATTCAATCTGAACATATGGCTTTACCTTTGCTGATTTTACAGACGGCTCTCCAATTTTAGACATGTTATTTTCGAATGTTTGTACGTATTTAAGTTCACGAACGCCGTCTACGACAGTGATCTTGAGCTGCTTAGCAAAGATATTTACAAGTTTAACTCCGTAACCATTCTTACCACCAACTAGCTTTTTCTCTTCCTTATCGTAGTTTGTAGATGTGAGTAGCTCTCCAAAGATCATTTGAGGAATATAAACACCGTAGTCCGGATGTTTTTCGACATCAATAGACTCACCGTCGTTCTTGATCGTTACAACATTATCGGCAACGCTAATATCAATTGTCTTTACAGGATTCTTTGAACCTTTCTGGCGAAGACGTACGACGTGATCGTGTGCATTCACAAGTAGTTCATCAAAGAGCTTGTAAAATCCAGGATTAAAGTTTGAAATTGTCTCAAGGACAAAGCTATCGTCTTTTACTACAAATAGTTCATCGTTCGAATTCTCAATGCTGCCGATATAGGTATCGGGCAAAGACAGAATGTGCTCACGATGCGTATGCTTGCGGTACTGTTTAGAAAGATCAGCCATTCTGTGTATCATTCTTTTTTATGAAAATCTAAAAATTCGTTTTGAATATAAACTATCTCATCTCATCAGAAATTCACGAGTACCTTCATAGTTATCCTCCAATCGACATACAAGATGTCCAATGCCCGGAAATAATCCCGCTACGGATCTGTACTGTATTACTCGTTCGATGGTCGGATTGTACATATAATCCCAATCAGTAATAGTTTCAAGCATATTTATTGTCATGCCTGTTGTTACAGCATAATTATATGCATATGTTGAAAACACTATCTCTTCGCGAGCATAATCGCGGAGTGTTGTATCGCATGAAATTGCTTCAACGCTCTTCATATCCGCCGCAACATCTTTTGCGACTTCATACGGAAAAATGCTTCCAGACCACTGGCCTCCTTTAAGCCACTTAAACTTCTTAAACAGGTGATGGATTGGTATATCCTTTTCGAACCTATCGTATAGCCACGGAATCTCACTACCGTTTTCTAGAATATAAGATGATGAACTCTCAATACGTTCAATCGGAACAGGCATCGTATGCTGACCTCTGCTTAAGCTAAGTAGAGAGGTGTGATTGATCAACCCAATTCGAGGAAACGTGGGAACGTCATAATGTCTGAAAAAAGCAGATCCAGAACTCATCATTAGGGCATTCGTAAAAGTAACATTCTCAATCGCAAACTCAAGTGCACGACAGATACCGTGTGTAAGAGCTACAGACCATCTGTGTCCCGTTGTTTTGATAGGGTTTCGAACCATCCATGCAAAGTCAGGGAGAGTATTTTCGTCAATCATAATCTCCGAATTGCAATGAACTATCCATAAAAAGCGACCATGAACGTATTTCTTAATGTTATCGGCAATATGCCAAATCATGTTATTTTTCTGGTGAACAAGCGATACAATAATCATATCATAGTGACCTGACGGTAGTGTTTGTCTGAATTGTCTACTTACTGTTGCTTCTTCAAACGCCGACATTGTCGTATATAGTCCTGTATCTTAAAATATAATTATATGTATATAAATGGACGTTGTTATAGTATGTGTTATTATTGGTATCGTGCTGAGTGCAATTCTTTCTGCGGTGTTCGGTGTCTACAGTAAGGCTACTGCTACTCCCTACATTCGTACACTCTTTGGTATGTCGTCTATTGATCTAATTTCTGGAGTAACATTAGCAGTAATTATCGCAGCCTTCTTTTTACTTGCAGTTGTTTCGGGTCTTATTCGCGATCTAACGTATCCTATGAAGAGCCCGGTAAAGTTTACGATCGAAGCACTTCTTATGGGGTTCCTACCTGCGTTCGTTTTCCTACTCATGGCGGTCTTCAGAGGGTACCCGATTAATGGAACAGTGCTTGAAGAATTTGCTCTTCTTGCTGCCAAGTTTGGTATTTTACACGTTCTACTACAGTTTAGTGGATTCTACAGCTTTGTTTTTCCTCCTAAGTAAATTATATTAAATAACGATTCGTCAGAAGAAATGCTGTATCCGATTCATCCCACATTCCATGATCTTTAAAGCGCTGAACCTTTTCAGCTGTAGTTGGTAAATAATTACAATGAACCATCTTTGCTTTAGTAGTTTTACCTTGATTGAAGTATATCTCACCGTTGGGGTATTCTTCAGTTGATAGTTTAGTTATCTGAATACCAATAATTTGAGGATATACACGATTAAATGCATGTTGATCATTTGCAGTTTTATTTGTAGAGTTAGTCAACCATTGAACCGATTTTTGTATAACAGAATTTGCAAAATAACTACTTCTTGCAAGAAAGAATCCTGTACATGCTCCCCAAAGATCGTCTTGCATAACAAAATTACCACGTTTTGACAAAACATCATTCAAGCAGTTCTCAAAAAATACAATATCATTATCAACCCACAGTATTTCATGATCAAGACCCATGTTCATTTTGATCACCTCAAGTTTTTTTAGTGTAATTGAATTAAACTGTAAACTACCATACACAGCAACTTCGGCTTGACTATTAAGGATGTAACAATGGAATAAATTCATTGGAATACCAACTTTCATAGCAGAATTAAGCATATTTTTCATCATTGGAAGTTGAGCATCGTTTGTCATGCAGACAATTCGCATTTGTTTACAGAATACACGATTAAATAAACTAAATGGTTGGTCGCAAGACAAAGGTTGTAAAGAAAGAGATAGAAGTTGACGAAGCTCCTGTTATATTTCGATTAAAGGTAAATGAGGAAACACCTGAACAGGTAATTCCAATTGGCGATGTAGTTTCATACTCGGATATCCTAACGTCAGTTGAAACGTCTAAGGTATCTGAGCGATTTAATACAGATATTCTAAAGAAAATTCTGGAAAACGTTGTAACCGATTCATACTCTGAACATACTGCGTGTTTTTGGTGTTGCAACGGATTCAGCTGGGTTGCAACCGTTCTTCCAATTTCATACGATATTTATAAAAATAAATATTCATGCGAAGGTAATTTCTGTTCTCCCGAATGTGCGCTAGCACATCTATATGCTGACGCATCTGTTCCCGATTCGGTTCGCTGGAATCGTCATGCACTTCTCTATCATCTCTATCGTGAACTGTACAGTAAAAAGGACCTATCTCCTGCACCATCTAGAACTATTTTGAGAATGTTTGGTGGACCATTGGATATTCAACAGTTTCGCGAATATACAAGTGGAAGTAATGATATTGTAATGTGTGAGCTTCCTCCAATTCGAATGTTGTTTCCTTCTATGAATGTTCAGGGACCTTTGCGCGATATCAAACGATATGTGTCTCTTTCTACAGATGCAGTAGAGAAGGCGTCAGAGCATCTAAGACTCAAGCGATCAAAAACTGTAAATACCAATGTTCCTACTTTAGATATGTGTATTGCTAAGACGTAGGTTCTTCCTTCTTTTCAGGTATCATTTGAAGGACAACGTGTTCAGGTTGGGCTTCGGATTTAGGAAGGATCAATTTGGAGCTACTTTTCATTCGACTAACCACACCCGAATTAGCAAGAGCAGCTAAATCTTTTCTGATAAGTGCAGATGTATCAAGTTTAGGGGGAGATGAACGACGACGATTTACTTCCTTCTCAACCTCATGAGCAAGTTTAGGTTCTATCATTCTCTTAATAGCGTCGATACGTCTATCATCAATAGCTTTTTTTGCAATAAGTTCTGCCTTTGCATTAATTTCAGCCATATTTTCATCCGCACTATCGTAGATCTTTGTCTTTTCGAGATTGTTACACACTTCGGGTTTTGAGATATTTACATTCTTAAATGTACGTTCAAATGCATTAATTGAATCTTCAGGAATTGTCGGCGATGACTCGATCAAACGGTCCATTTCGGAACGAGAAACTAAAAGAAAATCCATACAGTTTTCACGCTGGTTACGAGGGAGGGCTAGTTCGACAGAAATTTTACGCTGTAGCTTACCCCACGAGATACCAGCTGAACGGTGGGCTTCCATACCCTGAGCATACTGTAGAAAGTTGGCAACAGTTGTTACAATACCCGCAAATAATGAGACACCGCCTACTCCAAGTTGTGCAACAGGCTGTAATTCAGGTGGAAAAATAGATGTCATGCCAAAGTTAGCTGTTCCAGTCAGAGTCGAAAGAATAATGACTGGAATTGTGAACGCCATATTGTAACCGCGAAACTTCTTCTCGGTGCGATCGTGTAGCCAACGATAGCACGCAGACTTATCGGCCCATTCGGCAAGTAGTTGCTCTTCGCTGTCACCCCAACCTCCGTTAGGAAGGGTTGTTTGGGGTTTTTTTACGTCTACAGTGGGTTGTGCCATTATTTAGATACAGGAATCATTAAAATACAAACGCGATGGACTTTTTTGCGAAAAAGGAACAACCTGTTACAGAAACCGTACGACAGAAGAAATCAGTCATTACGTGTGACCATGTTCTACAAAAAACGGCGACTGCAAATTCTTTGAGAATGGACGCAATTATTCACCATGTGACCACTATTCCTGTCATTAAGAATCTACTTTGCGTTTCTCAGCATGATTATCTTCCAAATGTTTTCGAGGCTGTACAAGTTGAAACCGATGTATACTTCCAGCTAACGGAACTAAAACATAAAGATGGACAACTAGAAACAATTAAATTTGAACTTTTTTCATACGATCACGAAGTTCAATTTTTACAAGGATTTGTTGATCGATGTAATACCGATTTTGCTAGAAAAATGGCAAATAAACTTGGAACAAATTTGTATTACTTCGATATGATTACTCAAAATAAATCAAAAAAGACTATGCAGAACGCATTACCCAACACACACCTTCTTTATACAAAACATCAATTTCATACAACACGTTCCTTTGATAATGTATTCTTTGAACAACGCGATAAAGTTCGTAATCATGTAAAGTTTTTTCTAACTCGCAAAGATTGGTACGAACAGAAAGGAATTCCTTACACACTTGGGTTTATGTTTCATGGAGATCCCGGATGTGGAAAAACATCTACAATTAAAGCGATTGCAAATACAGCCCACCGTCACATTTTGAATATTCATCTATCTGAAATTAAGTCGAAGTCACAGCTTCGCCATCTTTTCTTTAACGATGAAATTCATGTTTACAACGGAACTGTAACAGAACGATTTATTATTCCTGTTCATGAACGTTTGTACGTAATTGAAGATATTGATGCAATGGGTGATGCTGTTCTTAAACGCGAATGGAAGAAACCTACTGTAAGTGAAAAGCCCAAAGAAAAGACAGGCGATCCGTGGCTTGATAACAAGGAACATGATGATGAAATCAAAGATCCGATTGATCTCTCATTTCTACTCAATTTACTTGATGGAACGTTGGAAGCGTCTGGTCGTATTCTTGCCATTTCATCTAACTTTCCCGAGCGTATTGATCGTGCTCTAATTCGTCCAGGACGTATTGATATGATTGTTCACTTTAAGAAGTGCAACCGTCAAATTCTCCGTGAAATGGTAACCAGTTTCTACGATAAAAAGCAGAATGATTGGACTACCGAAGACCTCGATTATAAATGGAGTCCTGCTGAAGTAAACCAGATCCTTTTCAGAAATTTTGGAGATGCAGACGAAGCCATAAAAGAACTAAAAACATTAAAATCTGAAGATCTATATGGATTTACATCAGAGTAACTGCATTAGCTAGTTTATAAATATTTTGAATGTATTTCCAAACGCTCTCCTTTGACTTCGGAGACATTGATTCGATATACTTCTTTAGCTTTCCAAATACATTCATATCACCAACTTCGTTCTCAAATTCTGAAAATGAATACTGCATGAAGAAACCTTCATCCTTATTCATAATTTTTTCAGAGAACGGATTTGTGGCATCATAAATGTTTTTAACAACCATAGACGGATTCGTCATCCTTGCAAGTTTAACTGTGCTTGAAAATAGAGGAAAATCGGGATCATCTGGATACATTGAAATAAGTTCATCTGTAAAGATTCGAAGTTGTTCAAAAAGTGCCGTCATCAGGACGGTCTTTGTCGCCATTTGTTATATTACTTACGCTCGACTCCTGAAAATTCACTTTTACGCTGGTCCTCCATGAGTTTCATACGGGCTTTTACGTCTTCATTTGTTCCAGCTTTTTCCTTTGAAATAGTATTTTGTGATGTGGGCTCGGGAGGGCCTGATACAGTAGTACCACCTAAGAACGTATACAAGCTACCGCCATCACTTGAGAAGTTTGTAGGTGTATCCCACGACGAATATGATTCAGTAAGACGTCCCATACCTTCAAACCCCCAAGCACTTAAATCACCAATGGTAGCTTGAGCAGCTGCCGGGGCTGATTCACCTTTTGCTGGGAGTTCCTTTCGTGCATTAGTAGGCTTGGCAATATATCCATAAATATCCTTTCCAACAACAACATCTTTTGTTTCGGGATTGTATAGTGTGGGAACTTTTGTAAGAAATGCCGGAATCTGGTTTCTCTGCATAGTATCGACTAGAACAAACTTATAAAGGCCAACTTTATTAAGAGCCTTTAGCGTCTCAATAATCTGTTTTGAATTTGAACACTTATCACTGTAGAATAAGTATGGTTGAGACATGTCGTTATGACTTTTCAGGAAAAAAACGGATCAAACAATAACGAAATGGCAGAACAACAAATGGCTTCGATTAAGAATCTCAAAACGAGCAACCGTGGGTTTGAGCTTTCTTGTGAGTTTGTGAATTTTCCAATTTCTTTTGTGAATGCCCTTCGCCGTATTCTACTTGCTAACATTCCAACTGTAGCAACACAAAATATTGAAATTGTTACGAACACGACTCAATTGCCTCACGAGATGCTTAAACACCGTGTAGAAATGTTACCTATTAATGTTCTACCTTCGGATGCAGCTACTATTAAAGACGCAAAGATTGAACTTCGTATCCTACCATCGCAAGATGAGAAGACTCGAACGGTAACAACTGATGATTTTGTCGTTCAATCTGGTCGCGAAGGTCTTCTAATGCGGGATCGTGACATCGATGAGCCAATGTTATTTCTTCGTGTTCGAAAGGGTGAAGAAGTTCATCTAAAAGCTACTCTAGGAGTTCTAGCAGATACGGCGCATGTTGGCCAGCTTTGTAATGTAAGTTCATTTTGGAAGGTAGATCCTGAGAAGGCTAAAGCCGCTCGCAAGGCATTCGAAGAAGCCGGTAATGATGTTCGCGAATTTGACAACTTTCTGATTCAGAAGTACTTTTATACGAACGAGAAAGACGAGCCGTATTGGATCTGTCTTGCAATTGAAAGCATTGGTGTTATGACAGCTAAAGATACTCTTCGTATTGCATTGGATGTTCTACGCAAGAGAGTCAACGATTACACAAAAGAAGCATTGGAGAATATTCGTCGCGAACAGGATAAGACATTTAGTGTTCTAACTAAAACTGGGGGTCACACGATTGGCGGTCTCTTTCAACAAGTCATCTACAGTGATATGAACACGTCCTATGTTTCTTATGATATTGTGCATCCTCTAAAGCCGGATCTGAAACTTCAGTTCTGTACAGACAAGTCACCGGAATCAGTACTAAAGCTGGCGAAGGACTCCATCGAGGAATATTGTAGTCTTCTAGAAAAGGTTCTATAGAATAATAATGGCAGAGGTTATAACATTTGATCCTCAAAGTGAATTTGAATTGCTGGATGAACCATTCGAATTTGACGAAGAAGTTCAGCGATCGGAATCTGAACGTTTTTTTACTCTGCCTGATCAATTGAATGATTATTTTCAAAAGATGCTTCCAAAGGATAAAAGTGTATCTAAATTTGAAATCAAACAGCTTGCAAAAGAAGTCAGTCGTATAGAAGAAGCCTATACAAATACTGTAACTGTTACAGATGCCGAATATAAAATTGATCGTACACGTACTTCGCTAAACGTTCCATGGGTAAAGAGTATTTACGAGGACTTTCAATACACACCATATTCATACATAAAAGATTGGGTACCGCTGCTCTCAAAAGAATCTCTATATGTCCCCCAGTATTACACCCGCATGATAACTGCGTTACCTCGTCCTTACACAACTACTGGCAAAGAAGGTGTCTTGTTGCAAGATGATACGACACTTGTAGATGAAAAAGGTGAAAAGGGCATTCGTGGACTTGGAAATTATAAGCGTTCTAAAACAGTTATACATGAAGATGGTACTCTTGATGTTGTATTAGCTCCGATAGGAAATACAAGTGATAATATTCGCATAAAGGGTTATTTTCTAGAAAAGCGTGAACTCGAAATCCCTAATCCGCTTGCTGATCATCCATTTCTTGCATCAAGGGAACAATCTAAAATTATAACGAATGAATCTCTTCTAGACATATTTCCCACAATTACGACCATCGTAACACATGGTGTCCCAACTACCACTGATCCGTATGGCGAAGGATTAAAGTATTTGAAATTGTATGATGTAAAACTTTCAGAAATTCCATGGGAATCGTGGAAATCACGTTTTGTTCCGGTTCATCCGATTACCGCAACTCCTCCTACACTTTCCGTAAAGTTTCCTGAAGAAGATAACGAAACACAACCTTCTAAATCCTTACAAGACTCATACGCATTTGGCTGGGGTGATGGAATGGCGCCGCGTTTTTGGCTTATGAATCAGGAAGATGGTGGATTATTCGTTTCTAAGATGTTATTGTCCAAAGCAAATGAACATGGTAATGTAGCCGTTATTCCGATAGAAGCTCAACCACCCGTACAATATCCTTTTTCAACTCCTGATGAATGCTATACGTTTGATACATTCGAATCTCTAACCGAAGCAGGTGTATATCGTTCGCCAGCATGGAGTTCATTAAATAAGGCAATTGATGATAGAGAAAAGGGAAAACTAGCCGAAGATCCTAAGGGAACGTGTGTATCTGTTGGATTTATACAGGAAGAACAGAAGAAACTCATATCTCATGGAAGAACACCGTGGAATGAAGAAATGGGTCACAAGATATTACAAGATCATATAAAACTACTTAAAAAGTTTCAGAAGCCTCTCTCCAAAAATGTACAATCAGAAAAATATGAAAAATTTGAAAAGAAAAATAATTCTGAAATGCGAAAGCATGTTCTTTCTATTGTCGGAGATACACAGAGAACTGAATTAGATAAAGCCCTTGATATAGAAAAGCTAACTATTGCTCTAGATTTGAAAGACAGAATATATACAGACAAAGAAGACTCGTTTGTGGTCTGTCAGCATACAGTTGCGTTACTAAAAGGAGAGCTAGAAGACGATCGTCTTGAATTTTACGACGAGTGGACAAGTGTAATTGATGGAACGCGAACTTGTAAGTTTTGCGGAGAAGAAGTTAACAAAGACGTAGTAATTGCACAGGATGACTTTGATAGCGATGGACACGTTCAAATTAATTATGATGTAATGGAAACATCGGAATTTAAGGGAGATTCTCAATTTGGATCATTTGCTGCATCACTTCGTGATATTCAAAAGATGTTTATTCTTGGTCGTACAAGTGAAGATATTTTGTATCTACTTCTCTCATTGCTTCAAGTCTTACCCGAAGCTAAGCAGCTATTACCGATTCTTCAAACTGTTCGTGAAGTTGCTGAAACTGTTCGTCGAGCTCCAAAGATTCCTCAAGCAGGTAAGGATCGCGTGGAAGGTATACTTGGTATTATTGGTTGTGTCTTTTTGATTCAAACACATAATCCGTTCTTATATCCTCGTCGTTCAGTTTCCAAGCTAACAGGTTACCCTCGTGATTCAGATGATCCTAAAAAAGCAGATATTATCTTTTCTCTGATGGCGGTTTTAAAAGCTCCGTATGAATCAAGTCCAAATTTATTCAAGGGACCTACAACTGAGATCTTTAAAGAGATTGTAAATAATCCTCGTAAAGTAAAAGATGAAGCTACTCGTTTAATGGCTCCGTTTATTACTAAGTTTAAAACTCAGTTAGAAGAAGCTAAGTTGCGTTACGAAGAAACAGTTCCGGTTGAAATTACTACTAAACAACTTATCGAATTACCTGTAATTCATGTTTCTAAAACACAATATAATTCAACAGAAGTTAAATCAAAAGAAGAGCTCCCAACGATATGTACAACACCTTCGCCTCACGTATTCTTTGAAGGAAATAAACAAACTGCAGTATCACAAGATCCACTAAAACTATGGGATAAAATTCAAGTATCATCTGTAGCAAGAGATGTCATTGGCTTAGCTACAGTTCCCGAATCTTTCAAATTTAGTGAAGCAGAAATCCGTAAAATGAAAACAGGGGGCATTCCTAAAGCATTCGCAAAGATAGATAAGTTGGTTAACTTCTTGAATTCAAAAGAAGATTCTATTGCATTTTTGACCCTATTTAATCGTATACTTGACATACTATCAAATAATAAGTACGATCTAAAAGAGTTAGTCGATTACCGAACAAAGGCTGTATATTTAAGTTCCGATAAATCACTAACAAAAGATATTGCTACTGGATTGATCTATGAGTTACTTGAGAAAGTTGGAAAGTCGGCTGCTCTTGTAAAAGTTATAGCAGAAGCTGTTAAGCGAGACGTTGTTTTACAGATGATATTCTTAACATCGGAAGAAGCCGTAAAAGAGAATGAAGCGTTACGCACAGCTGAACGTGAGTCACTCAAGAAGAAACTTCGTACAATGAATGATACATCTCGTGAAATTACAAAAATGTTATTAGATATCGGTATTGCTGATTTTTTGATCACAAACGCCGATCGCGAATTCTTTGCTCGTCAGTACGCAAATACAAAATCTGAACTTGAAGAAGCAATAGAAGTTGATGGAGACATACCTGAAGAAGGTTATAACGATACCCGTGATTATGTAGAGAATGGTGACGTACCTCATGGAGATAATAATGTTGAACTACAGGTCGACTATGGTGATTATGGCGACCGAGCTGTTCGTGACTATGATGATTACGCAAACGTAGGTGGTGTTATTGACGACGGAGATGGGTTCGGAAACTAAGTAAAAACGAATTATTCATAGCATCAAGTATTTTATTACAAAATGGGATCAATCTCTTTCACTATAAACACAACTAACACTGGATTGTGGCGTACATTGGCTAATAATGAATACGAGGATAGTATGCAGCCAATTGCCGAAATTATTGATAATTCACTTGCAGCGGAATCTACTGTTATAAAAATAACTCTAGATTTTGAAAAGAACAGAGGTTCAATTGAAGATAACGGAAAAGGATTTCCGGTAACTCCTGATGAACTATCACGATGCTTTACATATTCACCAGAGACACGAGTTCAAACAAATTTAAATGAACACGGATGTGGATTGAAATCATCTCTTGCTATTCTCGATCCGAATGATGAGTCTTGGGGAGTTGCGTGGAAAAATAAAAAAATGTATCATGTTAATGCCCCATATTCTTCAATGAAACATAGTGCTGTAGAAATTAATGTGTGGCCTGGAAGTATTACGGATAAAACTGGATCTCTTATTGAATTTCCAATTCAAAAAAAGCAGTTTAGTTCACTTTATTCTAAGAAGAGTGCATCAATGACGAATGTGCTTCCAAAAATTAAAGAAGAACTAAGCCAATATTGGATGCGGTATCCGAAATTTACAAATGGTGTAATTAAAATGTATTTAAATGATGAACAAATTAATCCGTTTCTAATTCCACATGATGATACAAATTATGTTTCGTCAGTAAAAAATTTTAGCTGTGCGCTGACATCTGGAGCAAAGCTCGAAGGAAGTCATTATGTAATTGCACAACATATTCCAAATTCATGGTTTCGAAAGACTATCACAGCAAATGGAATCTATCTATTTAAAAATGGAAGAATGATCCAAAAAGTTACATCTGGATCTTTGTATAAGCAAATTACACAGCTAGATGTTAATACAACTTTGAATGGTAATATTGCAGTTGTAAATATATTTGGAGAACAGAAAGATCTTCCAATTACGGTTCCAACTAAAAATAAATTTAAGCCAAGTCACAACCCATTATTTGATGAAGTTGTAAAAATTCTTCAAAGAGAAATTAAATTTGAAGCTACACTTGAAAAATATGTTTCCGAAGAATCACTTTTAGCAAGATTCGAGAAAACCAGATCAGATGCGTTTGGATCGGAAGAAGATATTGATTATAAGTTTATTCTAAAAGAACAATTTAAGTTCAAAGAAGATAA
>B570J14230_10000280_pt1 | contig 19714 bp, 20 predicted proteins | sample LakMenepilimnion_3_FD_14230 | JGI IMG/M metagenome (IMG submission 14230) | reverse complement strand
CTCCAGCAGAGAAAATTTTTGCAGTTCTTTCAAACCCTCATCGCCACAAAGAGATAGATGGCTCTGCAACTATTCAGGAAAACATCAGCGGGCCTGATAAATTAATTTTGGGTTCTAAATTTGGAATGAAGATGCACCTTGGTATTGATTATCGAATTCGAAACACAGTGGTTGAATACAAAGAGAATGAATTAATCGCATGGCGCCACCTGGGAAGATGGATTTGGCGTTACGAATTAGTAAACATTGGACCACAGACAACCCAAGTAATAGAAACTTTTGATGCATCCCGCGCGCCATTAATTGCTAAAGCCTGGTTATCTTTTCGCAAGGCATACCCTTGGACACAGAAAGCAGTCGCCAAAACTTTAGTTCGGCTCAAGTCCACATGTGAAGGATAAAAATGTTAAAGAAGTTATCAGCTGAATTTTTAGGTTCTTTGCTGCTTGCATCAAGCGTTGTTGGATCGGGCATCATGGCGACGACCTTGACCCAAGATATTGCGATTCAGCTCTTTGTAAATACGATTACAACGGTCTTTATGCTCTTTGTGATTATCACACTCTTTTCATCCATCAGTGGCGCTCACTTCAATCCGCTTGTGACAATAGTTGAGCTTTTCTACAAAAGAGTTACTTTCCAAGAAGCGGCGCTCTTTGTTGTTTCGCAGATAATTGGCACCTCAGTAGGGGTTGTGGTTGCAAACTTGATGTTCAATAGACCAGCCATCGAAGAATCCACTTTCACGCGAAGCGGCAGCTATCTTTTTCTTGCTGAAGTTGTAGCAACTGCAGGATTAATTCTAAGTATTCTGCTTTTGCGCCATCAAAATAAAGGTTCAATGGCTGCTGTAATCGTCCCTGCATGGATTGGTGCGGCTTACATATTCACTTCTTCAACATCATTTGCAAATCCGGCAATTACATTTGCCCGAAGCTTGAGCGATTCATTTGCTGGAATTTCAATTAAGTCAGTACCGATGTTCATCTTGGCGCAATGTTTTGGTGCTGTACTGGGCGTTCTATTGGCTGCGATGTTAACTACAGAGAAGAAGGAAGAAGATGTCTTCGCCTAAACCCACAGTTTTATTTGTTTGCGTTCACAATGCCGGACGTTCACAAATGGCAGCAGGATTTATGAAGACCCTTGGGGCTGATCGCGTTGAAGTTTTATCAGCAGGTTCAGCGCCAAAAGATTCAATAAATCCAATCGCCGTAGAAGCGATGAAAGAAGTTGGGATTGATATTTCCAATAACGTTCCAAAGGTTTTAACTCCCGAAGCTGTCCAAGAATCAGATGCTGTAATCACAATGGGGTGCGGGGATGCGTGCCCGTTCTACCCCGGAAAACGCTATGAAGATTGGGTGCTCGATGACCCTGCAGGACAAGGAATTGAATCTGTGCGCATAATTCGAGATGAAATTAAGAAACGAGTAGAGCAACTCTTATCTGAACTTCTCTCGTAATAAATCTTCGCAGAATAGACTGGTGCTATGAAGCGCCTCTTTACTCGCACTGTTGCGCTCTTTACTAACCGCAAAATCTGGGTCAGACAAATTGTCGTTGCAAGCCTTGCAGCGGGTGCTGCGTGGTTAATCGGCGAGCAAGCATTTGATGGCGGGGGATTAGTAGCAGCAATTGTCTGCAGCTTGAGCATTCGCATCTCTTTGTATAAATCCGTTCGCGAAGGTTTAGGACAAATTCTTGGTACTGCAATTGGTGCAGGTATTGCACTAACAACTGTTTACTTCTTCGACTTTGGAGTCATCGCTGTAGCAACAACAGTGCTTTTATGTTCTGTTGTGGCACGTGGTTTGCACTTGGGTGAAGTTGCTTCAGTCAACGTTCCAGTAACGGCACTGATCGTTATAGGGCCTGGAATCAGCAGCAGTACTGCAGAACACCGTTTGTATTCAACTTTAATCGGCGCAGCAGTCGCAATTGTCTTCTCCTATTTTTCACACGCAAGTACTCCGGCTGGTCGAACCATTGATCAGATCACTCGGCTTGGAAAGAAATCCGCAGATTTACTAGGCAACATGGCAGAAGGTGTAGCTAGCGGATATTCGCAAGATGATGCAGGTAAGTGGTTATTGCGTGCACGTATTTTGATTGAAGAAATTCCAAATGTGCGCGCGCAAGCACTCGAGGCAAAGAAGTACGCTCGTTGGTCACCTTTGGCTGAAGCAGATGAAGCAGATGCACTGTACTTGCGTGGTGTTGCCATGGAGCACGCAGTTGTGCAAGTTCGCACAATCGCTCGAACTCTCTTTGATTCTGCTGTTGCCGGTGGGGTAACAGAATTCGCTAATCGCCAAATTGGAAACGCTCTGTCAGCCACAAGCTATGCAATTTCCACAAAAGTTGAGTCGATTGAATCTCAAAACGCTGGCCAACGAGCACTGAACATCGCCGAAGAATTACGTTTAGTAGCAGCAACACTCGCGGAAGAGTTAATTGCAGAAAATGATCGCATTGACCAAGATGAGTTTGTGCGAAATATTTCGCTAGTTTCTAATATTGAAAGAATTGCGGACTCTTTAGATGAAAGTTCGCCGGCACTTAGTGATGTAAGAACTCCTGGTGAGCCTTCGCACGTAAAGGTAATGAAAGTTTCACCCGTAACTCTTGCCATGAAATGGCCAAAGAGATTGTGGTTTGCGATACGTAGATTCTTACGCCGCTAAGCGCGCTCTGCCAGTAACAAATCTGTTAAGTGGTGCGGCTCTATGTCTAATTTCCATTGAGGATTTTCGCGTCCAATTCCGTGTGCGATGACAAAGGATGCACGTTCTTGTTCGGAGTCTCCACCATGTCCGCCCTCGTCTCGGTGGCCGTGATCTGTGACCATAACCAATAGCCATTTTTCCCCAAGAGACTCAGCACGTTTNGTAATTGCAGAGTGCAAACGNGTCAGNTGNGCNTCAACTCTTTGGATAGCAGTGAGGTATTCATCACCTAAAATTCCGTACGCATGTCCGGCTTCGTCAATTCCACAGAAGTAAACAAAGTTAACGTCAGCGCCAAGATTTTCTAGTGAGTACACCGACGCATCGGTTATTTCTGCATCGATACCTTGATATCCATATGTTTCGCCATCTCGCACAACCACGAAGTGTTTGTATGCCAATTGTTGTTCTTTGCGTTGGTGAATCACGGGGCCATGTCCTGCAGGATCTACTAGTGGGGGCCAACCTGCTGCTGCAAAAGTTGTTGTGCTTTGATCTTGATAAAAAGCACGGCTCAGTAAATCTGGTCGATTGAGTAAATCGTGGCCGACGAAAGAGTTATCTTGAACGCGGTGCTCTTCATAGGTTGCACCCGTTAACAACGTGGACCAACTTGGTCCCGACAGAGTCGGAACACTTACTTTCCACTCAGTGAAGAAAGATTTGTCTTTTAGACCAGCAAGTGTCTTTGCTCTTCCACTCTCAAGGGCTCGGGACAGTACAAGGCCATCAATTCCAACGAGCAAAACCTTTGTTTTCATGAGGCGCTTATATTAACTTCATTTATGAAATGATGCACCCATGAGTATTCGTGAAGCACAGCCAGGCGATGTTGCAGATATTTTGCGCTTAATAAAGGATTTAGCAATCTATGAAAAAGCACCCGACGAAGTTGTTGCTACAGAAGAGCAATTAAAGGCCGCACTTTTTAGTTCTCAGCCACATGTTTTTGCTCATGTTCTTGAAGTTGATAACCGAATTATCGGGATGGCTATGTGGTTCCTTAATTACTCAACCTGGCAAGGCATTCATGGAATTTATCTAGAAGATCTTTATGTCGAACCCGAATATCGTGGACGCGGATATGGACTTGCACTGCTCAAACACTTAGCAAAGATTTGTGTGGAACGCGGGTATGGAAGATTCCAATGGTGGGTTTTGGATTGGAATACACCTTCAATTGAATTCTATAAATCCCACGGCGCTGTCGCGATGGATGAGTGGACAGTTTTTCGCGTCAGTGGTGAAGAATTGAATAAACTTGGCTCATGAACGCACGCGTCTTATCAATAAATATCACATCAGTTGTTCACCAAGGTGAATGGACAGGTAGCGAAGGCCGCACTGGCATTGACAAGCGAAGCGTCGCCGGACATATTGAATTCAAAAACAATTGCGTCGCCGGTGATCGAATCATTGATACCAATGTTCACGGGGGATATGACCAAGCCATTTATGCATATGCACGTGAAGATGCACAATGGTGGGAAAAAGAGATTGGCGAAGAGATTCCTGCAGGCAGATTTGGCGAAAATCTGACAACAGAAGGTATCGATGTAAACGCCGCACTTGTCGGTGAGCAATGGAAAATTGGTTCTGTCATTCTTGAAGTTTCTCAGCCCCGAATCCCATGTCGCGTCTTTGCAGGTTTTTGGAAACGTGCAACGTTAATCAAAGATTTCACTCAAGCTGGTCGACCTGGTGCCTACCTTCGCATAATTCAGGAAGGCACAGCTCAAGCAGGAGATGCGATTGAAGTTATTTTTAAACCAGATCACAGCGTAAGCATTAGCGATTTATTCTCTGCCAAGAGCGGAGAGCGTGCAAAAATCAACGAAATTAAAGTTGTTCCGCAGTTATCTCACGGATTTAAAGAGTGGGCAGAAAAGATTGCGGCGACACAACACTAAGCAATAGCTGCTGCAATTGCTTTTGTATGTGCTGGAGTTGAACCACAGCAGGAGCCAACAATATTGACGCCCATCTCTTTCATTTCAGCGGCGTACTTAGCCATTTCATCCGGCGTACCTTCGTAGATAAATGTGTCTCCAACTAGCTTTGGTAAACCAGAGTTGGATTGAGTAATTATGAAAACACCTTCTGGACGGGCATTAACCATCTCTTGCGCAATCTGACGCATTTCATCTGTTCCACGACCGCAATTTGCACCAATGATTCGCACACCAACAGAGGCAAGATGAGTAACAGCCATCGCTGGTTTAACCCCCATCATTGTTCGCAAATTCGTATCAAATGACATCGTTGCAATAATTGGCATTCCTGGTGCAACTTCTTTTGCTGCCTCCACTGCTGCTTCAACTTCAGCCAAGTCACTCATTGTTTCAATAAGAATTGCATCAACGCCGCCTGCAACTAAACCTTTTATTTGTTCAGCGAATAACTCTTTCGCACTCTCTGGAGTGAGCGTTCCCATTGGGTCCATTAATTCACCTGATGGCCCGATGTCACCCATTACGAAACAACCAGGATGGCGGTCGGCTACTTTACGAGCAATTGCCGCACCTGCTTGATTTAATTCGATAACGCGATCTGCAAGTCCGTGTAATTCAAGCCGTCCATGTGTGGCACCGAATGTATTTGTGGTGATGAAGTTTGCTCCAGCTGCTGCATACGCCTCTAGAACTGCTTCGATTTCTTCTGGTCTTTCCACATTCCATAACTCAGGGGCACCGCCGTCAGTTAATCCGCGCTCTTGCAACATTGTTCCCATTGCACCATCAGATGCGAGAACCGTTAGCAAGTGCGTCGTAAATAGCTGACATGTATGACTCCTTAGTTGGCAGGATTTATTGCATCAAGAATTGCTTGTAACTTACTTTCAGAAAACTCTTCTTCCAGCGCCGCAGTAATTCGTGCAGCAAGAGCAGCTGGAACTTCATCCGATGGCGTCCATGGATCTCTGTTCCAACCAGCGGTGTATGCATCTGCATCAATTTCGCCCATGCGCATCGCTGCTTCATCGATTGCTTCTTGAAAACGTGCGGGCAACATGACTTTAATTGTGTCAGCGCCATCTCGAGCCATCACCATTGAAGGGATTTCTCTCCATCGCATTACTTGATATTCGCTCATGAAAGTAAGGCTACCAAGTGATGTTAACTATTTCACTCAGAGCTTTGCGAGTGCGAGGAGCTAATTCACGAGCCTTGATCTCTTCAGAGAGTGAATCTGGTGATGTGCGCTTTCCAATAGCAATGCATGTGACAGGTTCGATGCCGGCTCCGAGTGGGAATTTAGCTTTCGCAGCAGCATGGTCGAAACCACTCATTTGGTGAACGTCATAGCCGCGATGGTTTGCTTCAACAGTCATTAAAGAGACAGCGAGGCCGGTGTCATACATTGCCGTTTGATTTTCTGTTCCATCTTCGCGGAAACCAATTACGTTAGTAAGAACAAGTGCAGAAGCACGAGATGCCCACTCTTGATTAAATGGCACTAAGACAGAAGTGATTAATTTAAAGTTCTCATCCCCGCGTAATCCAAGTATGAATTTCCATGGTTGTGCGTTGAACGCACTTGGTGCCCATCGCGCAGCCTCAAAAATCGCTGTCAGATCTTCACCCGACATAGTCGCGCTTTCGTCGTATGCACGTGGACTCCAGCGATCTGCAATAAGTGGATGTAGCGAAACTGAACTATCTGCTCTCTTATTCATTTGCCTAGTGTATTAGGATTCCACAATGGCGTTCATTCGAAAATCTCCCAACCAAAAAGGTTGGTCAGAACTCGAGCAGGTCTCGAACCAAAAACATCTAGGCGCCGATTTTCCATCAGAATCAACACCGCTTGTTGTGATGCATCATTTATCTGATTTACATGTATGTGATGCGCAATCTCCGTTGCGTCCAGAATTTCTAGACCGATGGGCTGATCCAGATAGTCCAATCAGAGATGTTGTAGGAACAATTGGTTGCTATCGCCCCCATGCAATGTTGTCACCACATGTTGTTGAATCGATGATTCAAGCACTCAATAAAGTCACAACTGGCCCACTGTCAGGACATCCAATTGATGCGGCAATCATTACTGGAGACACAACTGATAACGCCCAACAAAATGAAGTTGATTGGTATTTAGCGTTACTTGATGGCTTAGAAATCACGCCTGATTCTGGTGATTTTTCTAAGTACGAAGGCGTTATGGATGATGGCGCTGAGCACTATGACGTTAAGTATTGGCATCCACATGGCACACCAGCAGGAAAAGAAGATGATGATGCGCGAGCAAAGTATGGATTTCCTGTTGTTCCTGGATTGTTAGATTCTTGTCGTAAACCATTTAAATCAACTGGATTGAAATTTCCTTGGTATGCAGTTCATGGAAATCATGACGCACTTTTGCAAGGAACCGTAACCCCAAATCCAGAGACACAAGAAGCGCTCATGGGGAACAAGCGATACGTCGGACTTCCTTCATCATTGACGTTGCAAGAAACTCTCGAAGCATTTGATGAAGTTGGGCCAGCAGCACTGCCACGTGCAGAAGATGCACCTTTTGAAATTGTTACTTCAGATCTTCGTCGACGCGCACTTGAACGTGGTGAATACGCAGCTAAACATCTAAATTCTCCTGGAGCACCTAAAGGACACGGATTTACTGAAGAACATGTTGAGAGAAAACATATGTACTACTCAACCAATGTAGGAAAAATTAAGTTAATTGTCATAGATAGCGTCAATGAGTTTGGAGGCTGGCAAGGTTCTCTAGATGTTGCTCAATTTCAATGGCTAGAAAATGAAATCAAGAACAGTGATCGCCTAGTTGTTTTAGCTTCACACCATCCTTTAAGCAAGATGTTCAATGGTTATGCACCCACAGGTAAACGAGTATGCGTAGAAGAAATCACGGAGATGCTACTTAAGTATCCACGAGTGATCGCATGGTTTGCAGGTCACGAACATAGACATCACGTTGCTTGGATCGGCTCTGAAATTGAAGAAAAGGGTTTCTGGCAGATAGAGACTGCATCGCACGCAGATTGGCCACAACAGAGTCGCACAATCGAAATCGTTCAAAGCTCTAGTGGAGAAGTATTTATCGCGTTGACAGTTATTGACCATGCTGCAGGCGCTACATACAACGATGCACGTACGCCGCTTGATATGGCAGCACTCTCTCGCGTTATTAGCGCCAATGTCTGGCAAAAACGTGAAGCATTAGGCGCTAAACATCCAGCTGATTGGGCAATGGGCGCTCCGCACGAGCGAAATACGGTGTTGCGTTTAAGCGCTCGAAGTTAACTAGCGCGCTTCAATAATTGCTGAACTTGCACTAACTGTTAATCCAGTGCGGCTACCTGGAGTCATCGAAGTTGTTTCAGCACTTGCGATGTCTAAATCAACATTAGTTCCATCTGCAAGTGCGACAACGATACGAGTCATTGGACCACGGAATGAGCGCTCTGTAATCGTTACAGAATCTCCTGATGTGATTGTGAATTGTTCTGGTCGAATCATCACATTAACTGAGGATCCTGAAGACAATCCGTGTGCTGAATTAGCAACTGAGATCTTCTTACCCAAAACTTCTACGCTGCCAGCATCTAATAGTTTGCCTGGCACGCGGTTCATGGCACCAACGAAAGTCGCAACGAAAGCAGAAGCTGGATTGCTGTAGAGAACATCTGGCTTATCAAGCTGCTCAAGATTTCCCTTATTCATTACGCCTACGCGATCTGAAATAGCCATTGCCTCTTCTTGGTCGTGAGTAACAAATAGTGTTGTGATGCCTACTTCTTGTTGAACGCGACGAATTTGATCACGCAAGTGCGTACGAACCTTCGCGTCCAGTGCCGATAGCGGCTCATCTAGAAGTAAAACATTCGGTTCGATTGCAAGAGCGCGGGCTAGAGCCACACGCTGTTGCTGTCCACCAGACATTTGATTTGGGAAACGATTTGATTGCTTTCCAAGATCAACTAGTTCGATCATCTCTTCAGCGCGCTTGCGACGCTTTGATTTATCTATTCCACGAACGCGCAAACCAAACTCAACATTTTCAATCGCAGTCATATTAGGAAATAGTGAGTACGCCTGGAAAACCATTCCCATATTGCGCTTTGATGGTGGAAGAGAATTAATTGCATTTCCATTAATTTCGATAAGACCTGAGTCCGGAACATCGAGGCCAGCAACCATACGAAGCGCTGTTGTTTTGCCACAACCTGATGGACCAAGCAGTGTTACGAGTTCGCCTGGCTTGATGTCGAGTGAGAAGGAATCGAGGGCAACAACATCACCAAATGTTCGGCGAAGATTACTAATTGTTACTCGACTACTAGATGATGTGCTCACTTTATTTCCCCTTTGGTTTTCTTAATTAACATTACAGGCGAGCTTTCTGGCGACGCTCTACTGCTGAAAGTGCCAGAAGTAGAACCCAAGCAAAGGCAAGACTGAAAATAGAAAGCGCAACTGCCAAAGTTGCCTCTTGTTGACCGACCAATGCGATCCATGTTGGAAATGTGTTCCAGAGAAGAAGGGCTGCCATAGTGAACTCACCCATAACTAAAGCAAGAGTAAGAAATATGGATCCAAAAATTGCGCTTCGGATATTTGGTGCGATTATCTTTACAAAAACTGTGCGCCATGGTGCACCAAGGCCGCGAGCAGCATCAACAAGAGTGCGAACGTCAATTGCACCCAAACCAGCATCGAGTGCTCTAAAGGTGTAGGGCATAGAAAGCATTACGTACTCAAACGCCAATAAATATGGTGTTCCCTTTAACGAAACCGGCATTGTCGCAAGAACACCCAAAACTAAAACCACTGGTGGAATAACAAGTGGAAGAAGTGAAATGAATTCAACAACTCTACGGAACTTCTTTGCAGTTAAATGAACTAATGTGACAGTTGGAACCATGATTAACGTTGAGAGAACTACTGTGACAAGTGCTAACCGAGCTGTTAGACCAACAACAGCTCCAAAGTCTGGCTGAGTAGTAATTCGGCCATAAGCTTCTAGGGAGTAAACGTTATTTGCTCCACGAATACTAAATTCAAATGAACTGATAATTGGAATTAAGAAGTAAAAAGCAACGACACCTAAACCAAAACCAAGTCCCGGTCCAAGCCTTGGAGTAAGAGTCATACCCTTTTGAATTTTGCGTTTCTTAACGCGCACAGGTGCAGTCATAGTCGCCATTAGTTATTCAACCATTTCGCCGTCTTGCGCTGAAGAATCGCATAGCCGGTCATGACTATGCCGATGATAATGACCATTCCAAAACCAAGTGCGTAACCCAGGTTTGCTTTATCTGCGATCACGTTTCCGGAAACGAGTGATCCAATTTGAAGTGGAACCAATGGAATCGTTCCGCTAGTCAATGCAGAAGCGGTTGCATAGGCTGCAAAAGAGTTAGCAAACAAGAGCAATAGCGCACCTGTAAATGCTGGTGCTAACAAAGGAATTGCAACATAGCGCCAGAATTGCCACTTTGATGCGCCAAGACTTCCGGCAGCTTCTCGCCATTCAAGACGCAATCCATCAATAGCGGGCAAAATAACAATAATCATTAGTGGGATTTGGAAGTACAAATAAACAAGAACTAACCCGGAAAAAGTAAAGAGAGTCCAACCGCCTCCATATAAATCGACTCCCAATTTCTTAAGCGTTGTTGTAAGCAATCCGTATGTTCCAATGGATGCGATAAAGAAGAACGCAAGAGGAACACCACCAGTATTAGCGAAGACGCCAGAGGCCGTTTGGATAACTCGGCGCAATACGCCGATATTCGAAATGGTGATCGCATAGGCTGCGATGAAGCCAAAAATTGCTGCTGTAACGGCTGAAATTGCAGAAAGATAAATACTCTGTTGAAAAGATAGTAGATAAACGCCAGTGATTGCTTCTTTCAGATTCTCAAGAGTCCATGCGCCATCTTGATTTTTGAAAGCCAAAATAACTACTTGCAGAGTTGGGATTGCTAAAAAGAATCCAGAATAAATAAAAAATGGGAATAGCCCAATGTAAGTTCTTATTGAACGTAGTGGGCCTTTAAGAGAACCACGACCGGGGTTGCCCCCGGTCGTGGTTTCACTTACAGACCGCATTGCTGCGGATGTCATTGCTTAGAGAGTTCCCCATAGGCTTGCTACGAGACTCTTTGCAGTGATTGTGTCATCAAGTGTTGGATAGATTGGCTTTCCACCCTTAGGGGTAGGAGGCAAAGCCTTAATCGCAGCCTTATTAGCTGTTCCCTTTTTCACCATTGACTCTAAGCGAATTGGACGAGCGCCACCCTTTAACCAGATGTTCTGTCCTTCATCGCTGTACAAGAACTCTTGCCACAAACGAGCAGCTGCTGGGTTTGGTGAGTTCTTAACAATTGCTTGAGCGTATCCACCGAAGAACACAGCATCGCTTGGAACAACTAACTTCCAGTCGACCTTACCTGCAGCGTCCTTTGAGTACTTAGCTTGTAGGTAATCCCAGTCAAGTGTGATTGGTGTTTGACCACTCTGCACAGTTGCTGGTGTTGCCTCGACAGGAATGAAGTTTCCGTTCTTCTTCATCTTGCCCCAGAAATCAAGTCCCTTAGTGATGTCTTGTAGACCGCCACCGTTAGCAATTGATGATGCATAAACGCCAGAGAATGCAGCGTTAGCTTTTGCTGGGTTTCCGTTAAGAGCAACTTGTCCCTTGTAACGTGGGTTAAGAAGATCTTTGAATGACTTTGGTGCAACTGCTACGCGCTTTGCATCGTAACCAATTGCGATGTACCCGCCGTAGTCGTAATACCAAAGACCATTCTCTTCTTTCGCATCAGCTGCGATGTCGCCCCATGTTGCTACCTTGTAAGGAGCCCATAGTCCTTCATCTGCACCTTGCGCTGCGAATGCAACACCAACGTCTACAACGTCAGGTTGACGTGATTGACCTTTAAGTGCCTTAACTGCTGCAAGTTCATCTGCACTGGATGCATCTGGGTTTGCGCTGTTAACTTTAATTCCGTACTTCTTTGAGAAAGTACTAATCATTTCGCCGTAGTTTGCCCAATCTGGTGGAAGAGCAATTACATTGAGTTGACCTTCAGCCTTAGCAAGTTTGATCAAACCTGCAAGACCTCCGACATCTTTTGCTGATTTTGCTGTTGCTGCCTTTGATGCTGCAGCACCAGCAGGCATTGCTGCGAGCATTGAAGCTGCAAGTGCAACTCCAGCTACGCCAGCAAGGACTTTGAGTCTCTTGGACACAAGTAACCTCTTTCTATTAGGCCTAATTAGGGGTAATTCCCGAGGGCGCTAGGGACGCCTTCTTGGTCGCTAAATATTCACCTATTTGTCCGAAATTGCTAGTGGATAACCTCTGTACAAAGGGTTATTTTTTGGAAAATTTCTTCGGGGTTAATCGTGGCTACGAAGGCCAGCAGCTTTTTCTAAAACCTGTGTTGAACGAAGGACGACCAAAATAATGATGGTCATGCCAAGGCCGGCGACTTGAAAACCTAGTCCAACAGCGCAGCCCATTGCAGCGGTTGCAAAAACAGTGGCCGCAGTTGTCACGCCCTGAATACCTGAGTTGCGGTTAGTGAAGATGAGTCCTGCACCCAAGAATCCGATACCTGTGATGATCGCATGCAGCGCTCGCGTTGGATCTCCAAAGTCAGAAGTCTTATCCAATACGGCGCCGATGGCGACAATTCCGGCAGCAGATGCTCCGACTAGAGCCATGGTGCGCGGCCCGGCAGATTTGCCGGCCCGGTCACGCTCCCAACCAATAATGGATCCCAAGATGGCCGCAATCGCCGCGTCGATAACAACGGTGGCTTGCTGCCACAGATCTACGGACTCCAGACTTAACATGGGAAGAACTATACGTCTGATTTATGCCTATTTCTAGTGCCCAAATATCACGTCCCCTAATCACCCCTCATGGGTGAGGGCTAGGTTGGCTAATCGCAAAATCTGTATCACCCTTAGTCATGCCCAATAGAGCGAAGGAATCATCACCCTCGGTGATTAGTGGTGTGACCCTGTCGCGAACGCTTGCTCCAACGCTACCGACAAATTTTCTTTCGCGTAAACATTTGTTCTCACTTTTTTCCGACAAAAAACCAGGTGCAACTCTGCTTGTTGCACCGGCAGGGTATGGAAAGTCATCACTCGTTGCTGAGTGGTCGCACCAAAGTGAATCAAAAGTTATTTGGACTCGACTAAGTAAGCAAGATTCATATCAAAGCTTGGCTCTACATATGATCCAATCCGCGCGCAATATCATTCCAAACTTTGCGCCATGGGCTGCCAATATTGATAAAGATACCGTTGAAGAATCAATTAGAAAATTAGCAAACGAACTTATAGCCATTGATGAAGATTTCATCTGGGTTCTAGATAACGCAGAAGATTTACCAGATTTTTTCATTGAAACAACGCGCGTTTTTCTTGAATCAATTCCCAATAATTTACACCTGGTCGTTATTTCTCGCACTGCACCGGAAGCTTCATATTCACGCTTTGCAGCGCTAGGTAGCCTGAATTTGATTACACCCCAAGATTTACTTTTTAGTCCTCAAGAAGTTGAAACCATAGCAATGTTATCTGAGCTCGATTATGCGAATATTAATGTAAAGCGAACTCTTGAAAGCGCACATGGATGGCCAGCTGCGGTACAGCTTCTTTCTAGAAAATTACAAGGCAGCAATACCGATTTTGTATTTCAAGATGCGTTGGCTAGTCAGACCGACCCATTGAGTTATTTAGCTGAAGCAATTATTGACTCCGTTAAAACCGACGATATTGATGCGCTCACACATCTGAGTGCGGTTGACGAGTTTGACTCAGAAATTGCTGAATTGCTCCTTGGGAATTCATCGAATCCACAATTTTTTGCTCGAATGACAGCAGATGGATTATTTATATCTTCACACTCTGAATCCAAGAGAATGTATCAACTTAATCCGATTATTCGTGAATCACTACAAAATCGATTATTGAACTCAGAGACTTCTCAACATAAAGCCCATAGAAAACTCGCCGAATACTTTTTGGAAAAAAAGGCGATTGGATTGGCTCTCTCGCATGCCCATCAATCTGGAGATCGTGAGTTACTGCAACAAATTCTTAGAGAAAACATTCGAACTATGGCGGCAACAGGTAAAGGTGACTTTTTGTTGCAATGGAGCAAAATCATTGGTGATCAATCATCCAGTGGCTACGTCCGTCGTTTGAGTCTTCAAATCGCAGCGCACGTTGTGAACCTAGAATTTGAGCAGGCACAAGCGCTCATAGAAGAGTTGTTATTTAGAATTGAAAAATCGGATATCAAAGATTTTCTAGAAAAATCTGCTCATGTTTCTTCTGCAACAATCAGTTTTGCTAATGGAAATTTGTCCAAGTTGCAATCTGATAGTGAAGTAGTTCTAAAACCTGTAAAAGATGTTCGTGACATAGAGAACATCGATAAGTTGCATGTTCTACGTCTTCTCTCGAATCAAGCTCTAGCTCTTGAAGATTATGACGAGTGTGTAAAGATTTATTCACAAGCTCAGGAGTTGCTGACATTGGACTATGCACCTCTACCTATGTATTACCTCAATGCGATAAGCGCTATCGCCAGTTTTGCCGAAGGAAATTATTTAGAAGCATTTGATATTGCAGCCACAGGCATTGCTACCGCTGAAATGAATGATTATCGTGGAATATCGGGACCATCTGATCTTCACTTTGTTCGGGCTCGCTGTTTGTTAGAGTTTTCTAGAACAAGTGAAGCTTTATCAGCGTTCGAGTTAGTTCGTGATCTTGCTCTTTCTGCTAAACAAAAGGTTTGGTACGTGCTTGCCGATGGATATTTACTTCGGCAGATGATTCTAGATTCTAAAGTTGAAGAGGCATTTGAAGGAATTAAAGAGCAACGTCAACTTTTGCAGAGTGTGACAGGAGTTCACCAGCTCGATGCGTTAGTTGATGCGAATGAAGCATTCTTAAGGTACATCGTGAAAGATTATGATCGAGTGTTAACTCTTTTGGATCGAATGCCAGATGGACATTTTGTTTCTCGGTTTAAACCACTAGTTCTAGAGCGTCAAGGTAAGAAAGTTCGTGATAATTTTGCAAAGAATTTACCGGAATCGACTCCACGCGAAAAAATCTATAAACATATTGCCGATGCTGAAATGGTTATCGACAGAGAGAAAGAAGCGCTTACTCATCTCCGTAAAGCACTTGATTTAGCGGCGTTATACGGCGCCCGTGAAACTCTTCTGCGCCAATCTCCAGCAATTCTTAATCTGATTATTAAATCCTCTGGAGAGCGTCCAACTGTATATCTCGAAGAGTTAGCAAGGGCAGCAGCTGATCGATTAAAGATTCAAGATCAAAATCGCGCTGGCATTGCTGAAGCACTCACAAAGCGAGAGATTGAGATTTTAAAAAATCTTTCTACGGGTAAGCCAATTAGCGCAATCGGATCATCCCTGCACGTTTCTCAGAACACAATGAAAACCCACTTGCGCAACATTTACCGCAAACTCGAGGCAGATGGCCGCCATAGCGCCGTGGAAAAAGCTAAGTCACTCTTTCTTATTTAATCTCTGAAATACTTTGGCTGTGAAGTTAATTCAGACAGCTCGCCTCGATCTGCACCATATCGAAGTCGATGATCTCATCGTATTATTTGAAAAACGTGATGACTCAAAAGCACTTTCTGGAAAAACATTTACAAATCCACTTCGCGTACTCATTGATTTTCAAGGTCCCCTTGCATGGAGAGTCCCTCAAGTAAAACAAGATCCTTCTGTAAATAAATGGTTTGTCAGGTGGGCGGTGCTGCGAAGTACTCAAGAAGTTATTGCAAGTGCAAGTTTTCATGGAGCACCCGATGAAAACGGAATGATGGAAATTGGGCTTGGCGTCGAAACGGCGTATCAACGCAAAGGATTTGGTAAGGAGATATTGGAAGGAATGTGGGGATGGGTTGTTACAGAACCTGGGGTAAATACATTGCGTTACACAGTCAGCCCAACAAATACTGCATCGATTGCTTTGATAAATTCCTTTGGTTTTAAATTTGTGGGCGAACAATTGGATGAAATTGATGGACCAGAAAACGTGTACGAAATGTCAGCTGATGATTATCGGAAGAAATTTCTTAATCGTTAGATTGTCCAGATTTATGTTTGTATCGGCCTAAGAAATCAGCCTTCATATCCTTAAAGTTTCCATCCAATAGTGCCTGTCGCATCTGATCAACTAATCGCACGATATATCGCTCATTGTGAATCGTTGCCAGTGTGGCCGCGATAATCTCTTTGCCGCGGAAAACGTGATGCAGGTATGCACGTGTGTAATTAGTACAGGTGTAGCAATCACACTCATCATCTATCGGGTTGAAATCTCGCTTATATGCAGCATTCGAAAGGTTAAATCGACCTTCCATTGTGTACACCGCACTTGTGCGAGCAATGCGAGAGGCCAAAACGCAATCAAATGTATCTATGCCGTTTTCGACACCAACGAATAGATCTTCTGGCGCACCAATACCTAGTAAGTGTTTTGGTTTGTTTTCAGGCAATATTTCATTGACCCACTTAACAATCGTGCCAAGTGAGTCTTTATCGAGTGCGCCGCCAATTCCAAAACCATCGTATGAAATCCCTGATGACTCCATCGCCCCAAAATCTGTTGCAGCCTTCTTGCGCAAATCTTCGTACTGAGCTCCTTGAATAACTCCAAAGAGAGCTTGATATGGCTTATCACTTCTCACATCGGTCAAACGTTTGTGTTCGTCTAGACAACGTAATCCCCAGTTGTAAGTGCGTTGCATTGCAACTTCTTGATAGCGCCGAGTGTTGTGAAGTGTGGTGCACTCATCGAAAGCGAACATNATGTCGGCACCGATTTGATGTTGTACCTGCATAGAAATCTCTGGTGTAAATCGATGCATCGATCCATCTAGGTGAGATTTAAATGTCACACCTTCATCATCAACATGGGCAAGGCGTTCTTTATTGCCAGCAATTACTTCATCTGATCTGAAGGTCTTTGCATCCATTGCTAATACTTTTTTAAATCCCACACCGAGTGAAAGAACTTGAAAGCCGCCACTATCTGTAATCGTGGGACCATCCCAATTCATAAACTTTGCAAGGCCGCCCGCCTCATCCAAAACATCTGGTCCTGGCTGTAAGTACAGGTGATACGCGTTTGCTAATAGCGCTTGTGCACCTAAATCCCGCATTGATTCTGGCAAGACTGATTTAACCGTGGCTTTTGTGCCTACCGGGATAAATGCTGGAGTTTGGATTTGTCCATGAGGAGTTGAAATGGTTCCTACACGTGCGAGAGATTTTTCATCTCGCCCTGTAATTTCGAATCCAAAACCCTTACCCATGCGCCACATTGTGGCAGAGATGTAGGCTCTGAAAATGCCTCAATTCAAACTTAGCTCAGGCCGCGAACTCGAAGTATTAGATAACGGCGTCGACAGCACGCGCGCAATTGTTTTTCATCACGGAACACCTGCCAGTGCATCGCTCTGGAGCCAATGGTTTACATATGCCGCAGACCTCGGGATTCGGGCGATCTCCTATAGCCGTGCAGGTTATGGCACAAGTGATCGTGATTATGGCCGCAGCATTGTGAGCGTTAATAAAGATATTTCTGAAGTATTGGCGTCCAAAGGTATTGAACGATTTGTTGCAATTGGTTGGTCCGGTGGCGGCCCACATGCGCTCGCAAATACATTGCTCGATACAAATGTTGGTGCAATTACTCTGGCTGGTGTCGGCGCATTCGGAGTTGATGATTTAGATTTTCTAGAGGGCATGGCACAAGAAAATCACGATGAATTCGGAGCATCGTTACAAGGCGAAGATGTTATTCAAAAATGGTTTGTTGATAATGCAACAGCTTTTAAATCAGCAGGGGGCGCAGAAATTCGCGAAGCATTTGGTGGATTAATTAGCGAAGCTGACAAAAAATCTATGGAAGGCTCTTTTGCGGATGTGATTGCTTCGGCAATTCGATCAGGTCTGGCTGTCAGCTTCGACGGATGGGTCGATGATGACGTTGCATTCACAAAACCGTGGGGATTTGATTTAGCAACAATTACAAAGCCAGTAAAGATTTGGCAAGGCGATCAAGACTTTATGGTTCCGCATGCACATTCACATTGGTTGAAAAAACATATATCAACAGCTGAACTCACATTTATTCCTGGCCAAGGGCACGTCACTTTGTTAGTTGATTACACAGACAAAGTATTTGCTCAAGCAAAAGAGTTACTTGCATAAATGATTCTAAATTCAGAAATAGTTCGTGAGTACTACGCAATTCTGAACCCAAACTCCAAGAAAGTGGTTTTGGGTGTGCTGCTGAGTGCCATCGGCACCGGAATGACTCTTTCGCTCTTGTTGGTTTATTTGCACGATATGCGTGGGTTCACAAATACATTTGGTGGATTTTTACTCTCATTCGGTGCGGCTGTCTCGCTACTTACCGGGGGACCAGTTGGGTATTTGATTGATCGCATAGGACCAAAGAAGGTAATCATCGTCGGAATTGTCGCTGAAGCTATTGGTACAGGCGGCTGGGCATTTGTTCAAGATCGCCGCGATGCAATTATTGTCATGACTATTCAATCAATTGGCGCGGCTTTTATATGGCCGCCAATAAATGTAATGCTGACGAGATTGACTGAAGTTAAAGATCGGCAGAATATTTTCGGCTTAAATTTCATGCTACTTAATCTTGGAATTGGCTTAGGTGGTTTATTTGCTTCACTAGTAATTACCGAAGGTTCTCTGCGTTCATTTCAGATTATGTACCTCATTGATTCATTTACATTCTTGCTATTTTTGGCAGTAGTTCTAACGATTCACACTCCATTAGTGGGCAAATACATTCCGGAGGCTCACGAGCCAAAGAGCGGAAGCTATAAGGAAGTTTGGGCAAATAAGAAAATAGTCTTGCTCAGTATTTCTGGGTTAATTCTCTTGATCTTTGGATATGCAAGTTTGCAAGCGGGACTTCCAATTTATGCAACGCAATACTTGGGGCTATCACCTAAATGGCTCGGTATTTTTTATGCGGCAAATACGATTTCAATTGTTTTATTTCAGCCTGCAGTTCTGCGCAGACTTAGTCGTCAATCAAAATACAAAGCACTCATTGCAGTTGGAATTATCTGGTCAATATCGTGGAGCGTAGTTGGAATATCACCACTCTTGCCACTAATTGCCGGTGCCATCATGTTATGCATAAGCCAAGTTGTCTTTGCATTTGGTGAAATGATTTGGTCGCCAACTCTGCCAGCACTTGTAAATGAGTTATCACCCGAACATATTCGCGGACGCACCAATGCGCTCACTGGATTGCAATGGGGAGTCTCGGGTGTAATCGGACCTGCCATTAGTGGGCCGATGCTTGGTGCAGGCCTTGAAAGTGCGTGGATATTTACAATGCTCTTTGGAGCACTTTTGCCGTTGCCACTATTTTTTAAATTAAAAAAGATGGCACACGCTCAGTAGTAATTAAGCGAGCTTGCCCTTTGCTTCAACGATGTTGACTGCGTTATTTGTCAGTACAACTGTTAGCTCATCGCCAGCTGCACCTGGGCAAGAGAGTCCCCATGCAAATGTGATTGATGCACCAGCAGCAAGTGGAGTTTGAGGTGCGCCATCCATCTTGGCATCGCCATCAAAAATATCTACACACGCACCAGCGGGTGTGCTTCCTTTGACAATGAGAGTTGCAAGATCAAGATCTGCACCAGATCCGTTATTAACGGAAACATTGAATCGCTGATTAATTTGTCCTGGCAATTGCCCTGCAGCAAATTTTCCTGGTGAGAATTTTCCTGGTGATGAGACAGTAAAAGAGTTCTTATCTGGAGTCACAACCGCTGAATCAAATTCACCTTTAGCTTGTGCTTCTTCTTCAGTAGTGCTCACGAGCGCTTCACCTTCAGCAGCAGTGGTGGTCTCAGTTTCAGCTCCGCCGCCGCATGCGCTTAAAGCAAGGGCTAGG
>B570J14230_10000277_pt1 | contig 19748 bp, 19 predicted proteins | sample LakMenepilimnion_3_FD_14230 | JGI IMG/M metagenome (IMG submission 14230) | reverse complement strand
ATTTTTCTAGGAAGAGCGCCGCAGTTACTGAGCCAGCGTTGTAGTCGCCTTTATCGGCCGTGTTATTGATATCGGCAATATCGCTCTCGAGTGCATCAATGTAGTCATTGATCAGCGGCATACGCCAAACTCGATCACCAGTTTCATTTCCAAGTTCATGCAATTTTGCTGCCAACTTGTCATCGCGTGAATACATGGCTGCATACTGTCGACCCAAACCTAAAGTTGCTGAGCCCGTTAAAGTGGCAACATCAATTAAATAATCTGGCTTTAATTTCAAATTTGCATATGCCAAGCCATCGGCAAGAACTAAGCGGCCTTCGGCATCGGTATTTAAAACTTCTGTGGTGGTGCCACCGAAATGTGTAATGACATCACTTGGGCGTTGAGCAGTGCCAGATACCGCATTTTCAGCACACATTAAGAGCGCAGTAACGCGAACACGCGGCGCTAATTCAGGAAGCGCGCTTACAACAGAGAGGATTGCGGCAGCACCAGCCATATCGGTTTTCATCGCCATCATGGTGTCGTATGGGCGCTTCATGGAATATCCGCCAGTATCAAAAGTAATTCCCTTGCCAACTAAAACGACATGCGGCCAATTACTAGAACCTTTTGGTGCGTACGTTATTTCAATAAAGCGCGGCGGTGATTTGCGAGATGAATTTCCTACTGCAGCTAAACCACCAAATGGTGCGAGTTCTTTTCCAGCTAAGATTTTTATGGAAACATTGCGTTCTTTTGCCACGGTCTTAGCAATTGCAGCCATCCAGGCCGGTGATTTTATATTTGCTGGTGTATGAACTAGATCGCGTGCGTGCCAAACCGCCGCCGCTATGGCGAAAGCGCGCTTTAGCGCCAAGTTTGCGATCGAAAGTGAAATAGTTGGCTTCAGCGGTTTAGGCCCACTTTTTAAATTCCAAATGTAGGCACCCATAGTTGCCGATATGGCATGTGCTGTTGCATTCGCATCAGTTGTTGCACAGAAAGTTGAAATACTTTCTGCTTTACCTTTTACCTTGCGACCAACAGTGGCACCTGCAGCACGTAAAGCAGCAAGAGACTGATCGCCTAAACCAACTAATAACAATCTTTCGGTTTTAGCATCTGGTGCGCTAATTGGAAGTTCGAATGATTCGCCAGCTTTTCCAGATGGTGTAAAAAATTTGAGCTCATCAAGCAGATCAATTTCAAATAAGTCAGCGATGCTCTTTAGCAAAAGCGTTGAGCCAACTAACTTAAATTCTTTTTCAGCCTTTGGGTCTGAGTTTTCGACCAGCACAAAGCCAAGGGCAATGATTTCGCTGGAGAGAGCAGACTTAATATCTGCCGGAATCGCCTTTAGCTCTGGAAAATGTGCGGGTAGAGACATAAGCGTGAGGCTATCTGATTACTACTTCTTAATCAGCCCAACCGCTGCGTGTAACGCGGCACTTAAATTTGTGGCTTCTTCGGGATTCATTTCAACGACTAAACGTCCGCCGCCTTCTAGTGGAATTCGCATAACCAGGGAGCGAGCTTCCTTGGTAACTTCCATTGGGCCATCACCAGTACGAGGTTTCATGGCAGCCATTGGAACTCCTTTAAAGATCTTACGCGGGTGTGAGGGAGAAGTATCTCGCATTTAGGGGGTGAAACAGAAATCAGGATCGAGGTTATAGGCCTAACAAAGCGCTCAATCTGGACTTTCCGCTGGAAATAAGCGAAAGAACTGCCCGTTCAGGCACCCCGATTAAGTTGGCAATTTCTGGAGCAGATAGGCCGCGCAAGAGATGCATAGTCAAGATAATGCGCTCTTCTTCGGGTAACTCTTTGAGCACTTCGGCCACGGTTTTGGCTGGTTTCGAGGCGCTCATAGGAGTACAGGCTACTAGCGTTTGGTTAGAGATCTCCGAAAGCGTAAAAGTGAGATTCGCACGCCTAAATAGGTCGGTAAATAGATCAAGTAAAAGAGCACCTTTGGCGCTTTTATGGTCTCTGACCAATCAAAACAAGTTGCAATCTCTTTGGCGCTGGAAAGATCAGTTAACTCAAACTTGCCAGTGCCTTTAATGACTTTGCCGACATGGTCAACTTCGCATAATCGCGGTGGCAGCCAATTTGTTACCACCATTTTATCGAGCAAACCAAATTTGAACCCGGACTTAACTAGCGGACCAGTTAAGGCGCTGATACTTGTACCAACACCACTTCGAATATCCGAGGTAACCCAAACTCGAGTCTGCAGCATCCAATCGCCTTGACTTTCCCAATCGGCAATTGCTGCCCAAACTTTATCGATGGGTGCCGCAATTTTAAGACTGATCTTGATTTCGTTACTAGCCAATTTATTTCCCGGACTCATTAAGAGTTTTGATAACTTGTTCAACACTGGTGCACCAATTAACTAATTCGCGTTGACCTGGTTTAACAAAACCCTCAGCTTCGAGATGATCAAGCAAGGTGACAAGTGGCGCGAATGCGCCATGTGGGTCCAGAATTAAAACTGGTTTATCGTGAAACTTAAGAAAACGGCCGACCCAGATTTCGAAAAATTCTTCAAGGGTGCCAGGGCCACCAGGTAAGGTAATGAAAGCATCTGCTAAATCTTCGATCTTTGCTTTGCGTTCGCGCATTGAATCGACGACATACAATTCATGACTATCACGGTCAGCAAATTCAATGTCAACTAATGACTGTGGGATAACACCGATTGTGTGACCGCCAACTTCTCGCACCGCTCGACCGATTGCACCCATGGTCGAAATGTGTCCACCGCCTGAAACTAAACCCCAGCCTTGATTGCCGATGGCATTTCCAAGTTCGGTTGCAACCGCTTGATACTTCGCATCAATGGTCGGTGATGATGAACAAAAGACGGCAATACGCATGTCGGTAAGGATAGGGGCTAGGCTTGCCTTATGTCGCAACGAGCAGCCGGATATGGAATTGCCACTTTAATCAATGGTGGCGAGAAAGATGGAACCGTCCTTGATACTTGGTTCCCAGCACCAGTTTTAGGCAGTCTGCCAGCAAGTGCTCCCGCCGAATTAGCTTCGCTTGCACTTCCTGACAATGCACGTGGAGTTCGTAGCGAAGTTGTCGCAATCGAAATTGATTTAGCAACACCGCCTGCTTCAGTTAGCGATGCCTACTTGCGTCTGCATTTACTCTCGCATCGTTTGGTCAAACCTCATGGACAATCACTCGATGGAATTTTTGGAATTCTAAATAATGTAGTTTGGACTTCAGTTGGTCCTTGTTCAGTTGATAACTTTGAATTAACTCGTGGCAATATCCGAGCTGCAACTGGACAGCATGTTGCTGTTTATGGGGTAGATAAATTTCCGCGCATGGTTGATTACGTGATTCCAAGCGGAGTTCGAATTGCCGATGCTGATCGAGTCCGACTTGGCGCGCACTTAGCAAGTGGCACAACTGTCATGCACGAAGGTTTTGTAAATTTCAATGCCGGCACCCTCGGAACTTCGATGGTTGAAGGACGAATTTCGGCAGGAGTTGTTGTTGGAAACGGTAGCGATATTGGTGGCAGCGCTTCGATTATGGGCACGCTAAGTGGCGGCGGCAAAGAAGTTATTTCGATTGGTGAGAATTGCTTATTAGGTGCAAATTCTGGTTGCGGCATATCTCTTGGCGATAACTGCGTTATTGAGTCTGGCACATATGTAACTGCTGCAGCTAAAGTCTTACTTCCAGATGGTGAAGTAGTTAAAGCGGCAACACTTTCGGGTGCTAACAATTTGCTTTTCCGCCGTAATTCACAGAGCGGCGCACTCGAAGCAGTATTGCGCACCGGTACTTGGGGTGGGCTTAACTCAGTTCTGCACGCTAACTAACTCTTCATTGGTTGGCGCAAACCAAGTTGATGGCAGCTTGGACCTACTACGAAATGTCTCACCGCTTAATTTAACTTTTTTGCCAGTACTTGATTTTGCCTCAATCACTTTGACCGAACCAGTTTCATTAAGAGTTAAAACCTTCACTGAGACCACATCCGGCAACCCAAAAGCACGAGCCAGCACTGCTTGCGTGATCTCTCGCGTCCATTTGTAGAAATTTGGATTTAATTTGGGATCAAGAGACCACGGATCTGGGACCGAGAAGGTATAGCCAACATCACTACCCCAAGCATTCTTTGAGGTTTCAGTCATGCCGCCTGTCGAAGAGCCAAAATAGGTTCGAATTGGTAACGAATTTCGGGTAACCGTTAAGCCAGTGGTTTCAGTCACTGAAGTTCGACTGACTGCGGCTTTCCAAATTTGCCCCCATCGAGGTTCGGCCTCTTTGGAAAATCCGGCAAAATTCTGATCACTAATTGTTGAGTAAAGTTCGCAATCGCAACTCTTTAAGACTTTGCCAACTTTACTCATTGCATAACTGCGAGATGCGATCGCTTGCGCTTCAAGGGCTGCAGCTGGCCACGAAGAGGGAACTTCACTTATCCCCCAGAGGTATTCATCATGCAATCTCACTTGATTTACTATCGCAAGCCGATTGCCCAACTTGGCATCTTTAATTATCTTTACTTGCATTTGACCATAACGATATCTAGTCGTTTTCTTGGTATGAGTTAGCGACAACACAGAATCTGGCCCGGCTAAATATCTGGTGCCACTCCACCGAATTGTTAGTGAGTCAACCGGGGTCAACACGGTCGTGATGCCTACTTGAGTTGTAGTGACTGCAACTTGCTTATTTGAAATAGATAACTTCACTGAATCTTTTGCAGCCAACACTGAAATAAATTGTGGTTCAGTGCCATCTCCGGATATCAATTGCAACGCCACTCCAGGAGTGTCACTTTTCAAGGAAGCTGAAGTTAATTGGTGACCGACATTGACTCTTAGAATTTGATCATCGGTTAATGGCAAAACTTCACTGCCTGGATAGTAATAATTCATGATTGCCGTTGCGGTATCCCCCGCTAAAGCTAGGCCTCGTGCGCCGATCTGACTCATGCCAACGCCATGTCCATAACCTTTGCCGGAAAATGAAATTGAAGCAGGCACTTCGGCAGAGGCTGTCGGCAAATTCGCCATCACTAACGTTGCAATCAAAATGGGCACAAAAGTGCGAAAGTTAAAGGGTATCAAGGCTAATCCTGTGGAACTAATGACTTAGGCGAAGTTATAAAGCCAGCGCCCCAAGCCATCTGCATTGTAAATAGCACTGCGGGCATCATAATTTTTTCTAGCAAACCTTTGCCGAGCATGATTCCGGCTACCAATGTAAAACCTGCATAGATTCCGGCAGGTATATAAAGCCAAGGCGAGATGACGAAACCCAAGATCAGTGAAGCAAGGGTTCCGGCCAGTGCAAACGGTGGAGCTAAATATCGATAGTTGATAGTGCCCGCATGCTTGCGAGATACAACTCGGCGCCAGCGGCCATACTCAAAATATTGTTTTGCTAAGGCTGCCAAATTAGGCCTTGGTCGATATGTGACTTCGAGGCGAGGATCAAAGAAGATTTTGCCACCGCGTTCGCGTAAGCGAAAGTTAAGTTCCCAATCTTGGGCGCGAATGAATCTTTCGTCAAAGCCACCAATTTCATTTAGCGCAGCTCGCAAGAAGCAACCCAAATACACGGTATCTACTTCGCCCGAGCCACCGCCAGTATGAAACTTTGCAGCACCTACACCAAGCGGGCTACGCATCGCTCGGGCAACGCTTTTTTCGAACTTGGTTTTTCCGACAGCGCCCATTAATCCACCAACATTTACCGCGCCAGTTTTACGCAGCAGCTCAACTGCAATGGAAAGATAATTACTTGGTATCTCGGCATGACCATCGACTCGCACGATGATAGGTGAATTCGATTTCGCAAGTGCAAGATTTAATCCGGCAGCAGTGCGACCAGTTGGATTTAGAACTACAACAACGCGTGAATCAGATTTAGCTAACTCGTTAGCAATTTCCAGAGTTGCATCTTTCGATGGCCCAATCGCCAAAAGTACTTCAAATTTACCTTGATAATCTTGGGCGAGGATTGCCTTAACTGCAGCCGCTAAATGGTTTGCCTCATTTAAAACTGGCAAAATAACTGAGAGATCCGGTGAGGTAGATAACTCACTTTTTCTCGGGTCAGGTGCGGTAGTCATAGCCCCTAAACCGTATCGCCCAAGTACGCTTTCACCATGTCTTCGCCTCGCAAACACAGCCGTGCCATTAGGGCGATTACCTCACTTTCGGTGGGAATTGTTGCCCTTTCTGCAATTGGCTGGCTGGGGCTTGGTCGAATTAGTGGATCCTTGAATCGAACTGATGCATTTGCCGGTGTTAATAACCGACCTGACAAACCAAATAGTGCGATGAATATTTTGCTGGTGGGTTCAGATAACCGCGCAGGTTTAACGAAAGCGCAAATACGTGAACTTTGGGTGGGCGGAACTGAAGTTGCCGCCGGTGCCCGCTCAGACACGATGATTCTTGTTCACATTAGCAAGGCTCGCGATAGTGCTGTGATCATTTCGCTACCGCGAGATTCCTTAGTGACAATTCCAGAACATGTAAGCAGTTTGGACAAAACCAAGATGGTGCCGGCGCGCCAAAATAAATTGAACGCCGCCTTTAGTTTTGGTGGAGCTCCGCTATTGATCGAAACGCTTGAAAGTGAAACTGGCCTTCGAATTGATCATTACATCGAAATTAATTTCTTAGGCTTTAAGAACATTATTGATGCCCTCGGCGGAATTGATGTTTGCGTTAAGAAAGATATCGATGACTCTAAATCGAACTTACAACTTTCCGCTGGCCTACAAACTTTAGATGGAATCCAAGCTCTGAAATATGTGCGCACTCGCGCCTTCGATGGGCAAGGCGATATTGGCCGAATGAAACGTCAGCAGGAATTTATGTCAGCAGTCTTACAAAAAGCTACGAGCACGGGCACATTGTTAAACCCAATTAAGTTAGTTAACTTCTTCAATGCTGCGATTAATACAGTGACAACTGATAATGATTTTAATAAGAATGACTTGTTAACTTTAGGTAAGCAGCTAAAGAACTTATCGGCCGATAGAGTTCGAACTCTTACAATTCCACTCTCGAATTCCAATGGTCGAGCCGCAGGCGTTGGCTCAGTTGTAATCTGGGATAGCGTTTTGGCACCTGATTTGTTTAATCGTTTGCTGAACGATCAACCGCTTATTGATGAAGTTAAGGCCACGCCTTCGGCGAGTGCCTCGCCAACTACAACTTTGGTAGATAAATTTAAGACTCAAACAGCCTCAGATAACGCTTGCCTGAGTGCGAAATAAAGGAATCAAGATGAAAATGAAGTTATCGGTCATCGGAACTGGGTATCTAGGCGCAACCCATGCTGCTTGCATGTCTTCCTTGGGTTTTGAAGTAGTCGGTGTTGATACCGATGCGGCCAAGATTGCCCAGCTAAGCAAAGGTGAGTTACCTTTCTATGAACCCGGGTTAGATACCTTGTTAGCTGAGGAAGTTAAATCTGGTCGCTTAACTTTCACAACTGATTTTTCTAAGGTTTCTGATGCGGATATGCACTTCGTTTGCGTTGGAACTCCGCAGAGCAAAGACGGCCTGGCGGCAGACTTAACTTATGTTCGCTCTTCGGTTGCGGCAATTACACCTTACTTAAAGCCTGGCTCATTAGTTGTAGGAAAATCAACAGTGCCAGTTGGAACCGCGCAATCACTTCGCGAAGCGCTACTCAAATCAGCACCCCACGCAGATTTAGCTTGGAACCCAGAATTTCTACGCGAAGGTTTTGCGGTAGAAGATACGTTACGTCCGAATCGTTTAGTAGTTGGTGTTACTGGCGACAAAGCCGAAGAAATGTTGAAAGAAGTTTACGAACCAGTGTTGGCTCTAGGCACGCCATGGATTCGCGCAGATCTACCTACAGCCGAACTGGTAAAAGTTGCGGCAAATTCATTTCTCGCAACCAAGATTTCATTTATTAATGCCATGGCTGAAGTTTGCGAAGCCGCAGGTGGCGATGTCACGGTATTAGCTAAAGCAATCGGCTACGACCCAAGAATTGGAAATCGTTTCTTACAGGCAGGTATCGGTTTCGGTGGCGGTTGCCTTCCGAAAGATATTCGGGCATTCATGGCTCGTGCTGAGGAACTTGGGGCTAAGCAAGCGCTGGAATTTTTAACTGAGATCGATGCCATCAACTTGCGCGCACGTCAACGTGTTATCGATGTCGTTCGCGCAGATCTTTCGGAAGATTTAACCCAGTACAAAATTGCCGTATTAGGCGCAGCCTTTAAGCCAGATAGTGATGATGTACGAGATTCGCCAGCTTTAGATATCGCAGCTCAACTACATGCAGCTGGTGCCAAAGTTGTCGTGCATGATCCGAAAGCAATTGATAACGCTCGCAAGCGATTTCCTAACTTGGGTTTTTCGGAGTCAATTGAAGAGTGCGTCACTGGGGCAGATTTGATTTTGCACTTAACCGAGTGGAAGCAATATCGCGAGCTCGACCCAGTAGCGATTAAAGCTTTAACTAAGGGTGCCATGATTATCGATGGTCGAAATATGCTCGACCGTGAACTTTGGCGAGCGGCTGGCTGGAAATTCCACGCATTAGGTCGTACGGATTAAGGCATGAATACCACCGAGACAATTTCACAAGCACTTGAACTTAAGAATTGGGCAGTCGTTGGCTTAGGAAATAATCCTGATCGACCAGCATTTGGTGTGGCAAAGTTATTGCAGGATAAAGGTCATCAGATTTTCCCGGTGCACCCAAAAGGTGAAATGGTCCACGGCGCAACTGGCTATCAATCGCTATTAGATATTCCAGCTCAAATTGATGTAGTCGATTGTTTTGTGAATTCAAATTTAGTTGGCGAAGTAGTTGATCAAGCCATTGCAATCGGAGCAAAGGCAGTTTGGCTACAACTGGGAGTTATTGATCAAGCTGCAGCAGATCGAGCGCAAGCTGCGGGTCTCTTAACGATTATGGATCGCTGCCCGGCGATTGAATACCAGCGCTTTATTTAGATTTTAACTAGAAGCCAGTTTTTTGGCTTCGGCGCACAGTTAAATTCGCGCCTTTCGCTTTCGCTTCTCTTTCTAGCTCTTTCAAATGATCTGCTACTTGCTGTGAAATCTTTTCATCGCTAATTCCTAAAATGCGAGCCGCCAAAATTCCAGCATTCTTGGCATTACCAATTCCGACTGTTGCAACTGGAATTCCGCCTGGCATCTGCACAATTGAAAGTAGTGAGTCCATGCCATCTAAATTCTTCAGCGGAACAGGTACGCCTATTACAGGCAAGGTAGTTAAAGATGCCACCATGCCTGGCAAATGTGCAGCGCCGCCAGCACCAGCAATAATTACCTTAGTACCGGCGTTTTTTGCGCCTTGTGCAAAAGCCACCATTTCAAGGGGCATGCGATGAGCTGAAACAACTGCCGTGGAATAAGAAATTCCGAATTTATCGAGCACTAGAGCGGCTTCTTCCATAACTGGCCAATCTGAATCTGACCCCATGATGATTGCTACATCACTCATCGATAACTCCGCTCATATAGTCGATCGCATGTTGTACTTCAGTGGTTAATTCTACGAGGTTTTCGCCGAGTAAAGTCACGTGGCCAATTTTGCGCCCAGGTTTAACTTCCTTACGGTACTGATGAATCTTTAGCTTTGGTGTACGAGCGAGCAGATGCAGATATGGGCGATACATATCTTGCTTATCGCCGCCCAACACATTTCCCATGACAGCGTACTTAGTGGTCATCGAGGTGTCCCCAAGTGGCAAATCTAGAATCGCTCGTAAGTGCTGCTCAAACTGGCTTGTTACTGACCCATCAATTGTCCAATGTCCCGAGTTATGTGGACGCATGGCTAACTCGTTAATGAATAACTGATCACCTTTAACAAACATCTCAACAGCCATGACCCCAACTAATTTAATTTCAGCCGCGATACTAAGTGCCATTAGCTGAGCTTGTTGGCCAAGTGATTCACTTAAATCAGGTGCTGGTGCAATTGTCATGGTGCAAATGCCCTCGCTTTGCACAGTTTGGGTTGGCGTCCAAGTTGCGGCTTGTCCATGCGGTGATCGCGCTACCATCACTGAAATTTCAAAATCAAAATCAATCAATTCTTCAACCAGCAGTTTGGGGTTATTTTGCAAAACACTGGCAAGTTCACTTTCGGAATTAACTTTCCACACGCCACGGCCATCGTAGCCACCAGAAATTGATTTAGCGATCACTGGATACTCCAAAATTTCAGCAGCGTTAGTAACTACTTGCCACTTAGGAGCCAGATAATTCGCCAACTTTTCACGCATCGCGGCTTTATCTTGCGAATAGATAAAGCTTTCCGAGGTTGGATAGAACTTAACCCCTTCGCTCTCTAGTGCTCTAATGACCGAGATCGGAATTAGTTCATGTTCAAAAGTTACCAAGTCACATTTCTGCGCGAACTCACGCACTTGAGCTAAGTCGCGGTAATCGCCAACTTCAAAATTAGAAACTTGTGCGCCAGAATCATTGGCAGATTGCGCAAGTAAAAGTAGATCAATGCCTAGGGCCGCTGCAGGCGCGGCACTCATTCGACCAAGTTGGCCGGCACCGATTATGCCAACGCGTGGAAAGGGCGATTTCACTTGCCTATCGTAGGTGAATCACATCGCCTACGTTAACTCGAGCGCCGCTGGCTAACTGCAGTTCGCCTAATTCGTTGATTCCCATTGCTCGCGAACTAAGGATCTCACCCGAAGGTAAGTGCACTTCGACCTCTTTGCCCAACGTCGAACTCACTTGGCGATACTGCTCGAAGGCAATACTCGAACCGCTCTCCCAAAGCCCGATGGTCAGCGCAATATTCTTTAAAATCTCAGGCAAGATTAAGTTTCGATTTAATTCAGAAAAATCCGCTAACGCCAAAGATGTTGCAGTAGGGACAGGCAATTCAGATTTAGTCATTTCGACATTAAGGCCAATTCCAACTACAACGCCGTTCTCTCTAGCCTCAACCAAGATCCCCGCTACTTTCTTATCTCCGATCAGTAAATCATTTGGCCATTTTAAATTTGTCGCAACTTTTTTATCTAAACTCTTTAACGCATTTACTAAACCTAAGCCAGCTAATAATGGAATTACGCTCCATTCCAATTTACTTCGTTTAGGTTCTAAGTAAAGTGAAAAAAGAAGTGCACTTGATTGTGTGGCATCAAATGTGCGATCTAATCTGCCGCGACCCATGCTTTGAAATTCTGTTACATAAACATCACCGTGTTGCAGATTTTCTTTTCTGATAAGTTCGGTTTGGGTAGATGTCACGCTTTGAAAAACACTTACCCGCCAGTAACTGCCGCGCAATGTTGCGTTCATCGCACTCTCATTTAGTGCTTCGCGAACCATTTCGACCTCCATAACTAGTACCGTAGGGGCATGAAGCCAGATCTGCATACTACTGCCGGAAAAATTGAAGATCTTCGCAATCGCCTAAATGAAGCTGTCCATGCTGGTTCCGAAAGTGCGATTGATAAGCAACATGCCAAAGGAAAAATGACTGCGCGCGAGCGCGTTGGAAAACTTGTAGATGCCGGTTCGTTTACTGAGTTCGATGAGTTTGCTCGACATCGTTCTGTGCATTTTGGCATGGAAAAGAATCGTCCGTACGGAGATGGCGTGATTATTGGAATCGCCACAATCGATGGTCGCAATATCGCTCTCTTCTCTCAAGATTTCACAGTTATGGGCGGAAGTCTCGGCGAAGTTATGGCCGAGAAAATCGTCAAGATCATGGAATACGCCCTCAAGAATGGCATGCCCTTAATCGGAATTAGTGATTCTGGTGGTGCTCGCATTCAAGAAGGAGTGTCGGCTCTCAGCGGATACGGCCGCATCTTTAGATTAAATACCCGTTCCTCTGGGGTGATCCCGCAGATCTCGTTAATTCTGGGGCCATGCGCAGGTGGTGCGGCTTATTCACCAGCGCTGACCGATTTCACGGTAATGGTTAATGAAACTTCCCATATGTTTATTACCGGACCAGATGTAATTAAGACGGTAACTGGCGAAGAAGTGGGCATGGAAGAACTTGGTGGTGCACATACGCACAATACCAAGACCGGTAATTCACATTACTTAGCTCAAAATGAAGATGACGCGATTGATTACGTCAAAGCACTTCTTTCATATTTACCAAGTAACAATATGGATGGCGCTCCACATTTGCCAGCTACTGAGAGTTTAGAGAAGAAGTTAACCGATAACGCATTAGATACTTTGATTCCAGATAGCCCCAACCAACCGTACGACATGAAGGTTTTGATTCAGGCGTTACTTGATGAAGGTGAGTTCCTAGAAGTTCACTCGCTCTATGCCCCGAACATTGTGGTTGGTTTTGGTCGCATTGAAGGCGAGTCAGTTGGCATCATTGCTAACCAACCACAGCAATTAGCTGGAACGCTAGATATCAATTCCAGCGAAAAAGCAGCGCGCTTCTTACGTTTCTGCGATGCCTTTAATATTCCAATTCTTACCTTGGTTGATGTGCCTGGCTTCTTGCCCGGGACCGAACAAGAGTGGGATGGAATTATTCGTCGCGGAGCTAAATTGCTTTACGCCTACGCTGAAGCATCAGTTCCGCTAGTTACTTTGATTACCCGTAAAGCCTATGGTGGCGCGTTTATCGTGATGGGTTCAAAATATATCGGCGCCGATATCAATTTAGCTTGGCCGAGTGCTGAAATTGCAGTTATGGGAGCTCAAGGTGCGGTAAATATTCTCTACCGCAATGAGTTAAAGAATGCGGCAGATCCAGAAATCAAGCGAGCTGAGTTGATTACTGAATACAACGAAACTTTAGCTAATCCTTACTTGGCCGCAGAACGTGGATATATAGATGCGGTAATCGAGCCAAGTCAGACTCGCGAATACATAACTAAAGCATTTAGATCTCTTAAGACTAAGCGCGATGCGCTACCGCCACGCAAGCACGGGAACATTCCACTCTAATGACTGCGCCAAAAACAACTTTTAGCGTTATCGCAGGAAACCCCTCTGCCGATGAACTAGCTGCAATCGAAGTTGCGCTAGCAAATCACAAACGTGAAGAGCTAAAGCCGGTTGTGAAGCGGAGTGTTTGGGCGATGCCTTTGATGCGTACTCAACTACCGCAACAAATTAAGTTCGGTTCAGGACGTAATTTCTAAGATGACCAGATTGATTTTAGCTTCAGCATCTACTTCACGCAGACGACTACTTGAGTCAGCTGGCTTGAAACCAGAAATCATCGTTAGCCATGTCGATGAAGAAACCGAATTTTTCAACGCAATGTCACCTGCCGATATGGTGATTGCACTGGCAATTACTAAAGCACATACCGTTCGCGAACAGATCACGGGCGATGCGGTAATTATTGCTTGTGATTCAACCTTTGAATTCGATGGGGTTTCACTCGGCAAACCAGGCACGCCTGATGTGGCAACCGAGCGAGCAAGCCGTGTGCGCGGAAATTCAGGCTTGCTACACACTGGCCATTGCATCATTGATACCAGCAAAGATCGAGAGATCTCGGATCGCATAACCACAAAAGTAACTTTTTCAGATATGACTGATTTAGAAATCGCAGATTACGTTTCAACTGGCGAGCCACTACATGTGGCAGGTGGATTTACTCTCGATGGATTCAGTTCGCCATTTATTCCAAGCATCGAAGGCGATTACACAAATGTTGTTGGTATCTCAATGCCATTTCTGCGTGCCGCGATGAACGAACTCGGATACACCTGGCCACAAGTAAAGGAGCTCGGATGAAACGTGTTCTGATTGCTAACCGGGGCGAAATTGCAGTTCGAGTAATTCGAGCATGTGCTGACCATGGCCTGGAAAGTGTGGCGGTTTACTCTGAAACTGATCGAGATTCAATGCATGCGCAGATGGCAGATTCGGCTTATTCCTTAATTGGCACAACAGCCGCGCAGACATATTTAAATATTGAGAAGTTAATTGCGATCGCCAAGAAATCTGGCGCTGACGCAGTTCACCCTGGTTATGGTTTTCTCTCTGAGAATGCTGACTTTGCGCAAGCAGTAATTGATTCTGGCTTAATCTGGATCGGACCCCCACCAACAGCAATTAGAACCTTAGGAGATAAAGTCTCGGCTCGCAAAATTGCGGCTAAAGCTGGAGCCCCCTTGGTTGCCGGAACTGCAGATCCAGTTGATAACCATGATCAAATTACTGCTTTTGCTAAAGAGCATGGCTTACCTGTTGCAATCAAAGCAGCTCATGGCGGCGGCGGTCGCGGATTAAAAATTGCTTTTACGATGGCTGAAATTCCTGAGGCTTTTGCATCCGCTGTACGCGAAGCTATTGCTGGCTTTGGCCGCGGTGAATGTTTTGTTGAGCGTTATTTAGATAAGCCTCGGCATGTAGAGACCCAAGTACTCGTTGATAAATTTGGTAATGCCGCAGTAATTAGTACGCGCGACTGCTCATTACAGCGCCGTCATCAGAAGTTAGTTGAAGAAGCACCTGCTCCATTCTTAACCGATGCGCAAAATGAAGAGCTATACCGCTCATCTAAAGCAATTATGAAAGAAGCTGGCTACGTCGGCGCTGGCACTTGCGAATTCTTAATTGGCGTCGATGGCACAATTTCTTTCCTAGAAGTAAACACTAGATTGCAAGTAGAGCACCCAGTAAGCGAAGAAGTTACTGGCATCGACTTGGTTCGTGAACAGTTCCGAATCGCAATGGGTGAAGAACTTGGTTACACGGATCCAGTAATTCGTGGTCACTCGCTTGAGTTTAGAATCAATGGCGAAGATCCAGGACGTTCTTTCTTACCCGCCCCTGGTCGTATTACCAAGATGTCACTTCCAACTGGGCCAGGCGTAAGAGTTGACACTGGTTTTCGATCAGGCGATGCCATCACCGGAAACTTTGATTCATTGCTGGCAAAATTAATTGTCACTGGAGCAACTCGCGAAGAAGCAATTGCACGCGCACGTCGCGCCATCGCTGAATTTACAATTGAAGGTATGGCAACTGCGCTTCCGTTCCACCAAGCTATTTTGCAAGATCCGGCATTTACTCAAGAATTTAAGGTTTACACCAGCTACATCGAAAATGAATTCAAAAACGAAATTCCAGAGTTTAAGATTTTGCCGCTAGAAGCGCAGACCAAAGCGGCAGCCGATCACTTGGTGGCCGAAATTAATGGCAAACGTTTTGAAATCTTGGTGCATGCGCCAGAGCCAGTCGTAAAGCGACATCGTGCGAAAGACGCTCTCGCTGGTGGCGCCGGCGGTGTGGGTTTAACCAGCCCAATGCAAGGCACGGTCGTAAAAGTTGCAGCAACCGAAGGTCAAAGCGTTGAAAAAGGCGACCTAATAATCGTGCTCGAGGCCATGAAAATGGAGCAGCCGTTAATGGCTCATCGCGCAGGTGTGATCTCTAATTTAACTGCGGTAATTGGTGAGACGGTTACGAGTGGCACCGTGCTCTGTGACATTATTGAGGCATGAGCCAACCGCTAATTAACGCTGAATCTGCCGCTGCTGAAATTGCAAAGCGGTCAGGAGTCCCCGCCCACGATGTTGCTTTAGTAATGGGCTCAGGCTGGGTTAGTGCAACCGATGCCTTGGGTACACCAAAGTTTGAATGTGATGCTCACGAACTAACCGGGTTTTTAGCACCTGCAGTTGAAGGACATTCTGGAAAAGTTCGCTCCTATGAAATTACTGAAAATGGTAAAACCGTTCGAGTTCTAGTTTTCCTGGGCCGCACCCACCTTTACGAAGGTAAAGGAATGGAACCCGTAGTTCATGGCGTTCGCACTGCAGTTAAAGCAGGTTGCAAAGTTGTCGTGCTAACAAATGCCTGCGGTGGCATCAACACCGACTACAAAGTTGGCCAACCAGTTTTGATTCGTGATCACATTTCATTAACTGCTGCCTCCCCACTTGAAGGTGCAAATTTTGTAGATTTAACTGATCTATATAGCAAGCGAATTCGCGCCATCGTTAAAGGCGAAGATGGCTCTTTAGCTGAAGGTGTTTATGTGCACTGGCGTGGCCCAACTTACGAGACCCCAGCTGAGATTCTAATGATGCGTGGAATGGGCGCTGATTTAGTTGGTATGTCTACCGTTCCTGAGGCAATTGCGGCTCATGCACTCGGCGCTGAAGTTCTAGGTATCTCGCTAGTAACTAATGCTGCAGCCGGTGTAACTGGTGAGAAGTTAAACCATGAAGAAGTTATAGCAGCCGGAAAAGCGGCAGCTGATCGAATGGGCAAGTTGCTGAAAAACGTAATCCCAAAGTTAGTTTGAGTTAATCTTCGAAAATGGATCAAAAATTAGCTGCCGAAGTTTCTGCCTGGATCGCTGATGATCCAGATCCAAAAACGGCAGCGCATTTACAAGCTTTACTAGCCGCCGGCAACGAAGTAGAGCTTCGTAAATATTTCAACGGCTTTCTACAATTTGGAACTGCTGGATTACGTGGCCCAATTGGCCCTGGTCCGTCCTGCATGAATAACGCAGTTGTCGGGCGTACTGCGGCAGGCCTGGTTGCCTATATGAAAGATCGTGGCCTAACCAGTGTGGTTATTGGGCGCGATGCTCGCCATGGTTCAGAGGATTTCACACAAACTAGCGCCGAGATCTTTAGTGGTGCTGGCATGAAGGTTTATGTATTGCCCAGACCGCTGCCAACGCCAGTTTTAGCTTTTGCTGTTAATGAATTAGGCGTAGATGTCGGCGTCATGGTCACTGCCAGCCATAACCCACCCCAAGATAACGGTTACAAGGTCTATTTAGGTGGCACCGTTGATGGCATTGAATATCGCGGCAGCCAGATTATTACGCCCACCGATAAATCAATTTCAAACCAGATCGATCAAGTTACTTCACTTAAATCTCAGCCACGTGGCACAGAGTGGGAAGTATTAACTGAAGAAATAGTTCACAAATACACAACGCGTACTGCGCTCTTAGGGCCAAGACCGGCTGATCTAAAAATTGTTTATACCGCAATGCACGGCGTAGGCACTAAGACTTTGCAACACGTATTTCATAAAGCTGGATTCGCCTCGTTGATTTTAGTTGATGCCCAAGCTGATCCAGATCCAGACTTTCCAACCGTGGCATTTCCAAATCCCGAAGAACCTGGCGCAATTGATTTAGCGCTAGAGACAGCCAAAGCATTTGATGCTGATTTAGTTATTGCTAATGACCCTGATGCTGATCGTTGCGCCGCAGCCATCAATGATCCGAAGACTGGTTGGCGCATGCTTCGAGGCGATGAACTCGGCGTGGTTCTAGGTGAATCAATTGCCCGCAGCACTAATTCTGGAATTCTGGCTAACTCAATTGTTTCCTCATCTATTTTGAGCAAGATTGCTAAACATTACAATTTAGATTTCATCGAAACTCTGACTGGATTTAAGTATTTAGCCAAGATTCCAAACCTGACTTTCGGTTATGAAGAAGCTCTTGGTTATTGTGTAGATGCTCAAACTGTTAACGATAAAGATGGCCTGTCTGCAGCGCTAATGTTGGCTCAGATTGCCGTTGACTTAAAGAGTCAAGATAAAACAATCCTTGATCTGCTAAATGAAGTTTGGGCTCGTCATGGTTTCCATGGAACTGAGCAAATTTCGATTCGTGTAAATCAACTCAGTGATGTCACTAATTTAATGAGTGGGCTCCGGGCTAATCCGCCTCAAATGATTGCGGGCCGCGTAGTTGAAAGTATTGATGATCTAGAAAAACCAAGTAATGATTTGCCACCAACTGATGGCTTGCGAATTTGGCTAGCTGGTGGAATACGAATAATTATTCGCCCCAGTGGCACCGAGGCAAAGATGAAGTGTTACGTCGAAGTGATCGCCCCAGATTCGGCAAGTGCCCAAATCGTGCTAGATGAACTAAGATCACCTCTAAAGGCGCTACTTACACTCAATTAACAGCGAAGGGCGGGTTCCATGAGCTTCTATGGCCTCGTCGATGGCAGTGACTCTTCCCTCCGCAACTATTTAAAGCAGCTCCCTGGCGTAGATCAAGTTGGCGCTGAAGCCCGTGCTGCCATGTTGGCAACGCGCAGTATTAAAACCACCAGCAAAGCTTGGGCCATCGATACTGCAATCTCGATGGTTGATTTAACAACTCTCGAAGGCGCTGACACCCCAGGCAAAGTTCAGGCGCTTTGCGCTAAAGCTTTTCGCCCTGATCCAACTGATTCATCCGTGCCCCGCGTTGGCGCAGTCTGTGTTTATAACGACATGGTTGGCATCGCTCGACAACATTTAGATTCAATTGGCGCACATGAATTACCAGTTGCTGCGGTTTCAACTGCGTTTCCATCTGGGCGTGCTTCGATGGCAGTTAAATTGCAAGATACTGAAGATGCAATTGTGGCCGGTGCTGCTGAAATCGATATGGTGATTGATCGTGGTGCCTTTTTAAGTGGTCGTTTAATTGAAGTTTTTGAGGAAATTGTGGCAATCCGCGAAGTTTGTGGCGATCGCGCCCATCTAAAAGTTATTCTAGAAACCGGCGAACTGGTCACGTTAGATAATGTTCGTAAAGCCTCTTACTTGGCAATGTTGGCTGGAGCTGATTTTATTAAGACTTCAACCGGCAAGGTGACGCCTGCTGCAACTGCCCCGGTGGTTCTAGTAATGCTCGAAGCCGTTCGTGATTTTTATGATCTAACTAAGGTGCGAATTGGCGTAAAGCCCGCTGGTGGAATTCGCACAACTAAAGATGCCATCAAGCAATTAGTTTTAGTCAATGAGACTGCTGGCCCAGAATGGCTCAATCCCTCACTATTTCGCATTGGTGCTAGCGCCTTGCTAAATGATCTGCTTATGCAACGCATGAAAATGTCCGATGGCTATTACGCTAGCCCTAACTATGTAACGATCGACTAACGAGGCTAATCAAATGAACTTCGAATACGCAGCAGCTCCCGAATCACGTTCGGTAGTTAAAATCGATCCGGAATATGGCCATTTCATCAATGGTAAATGGGTTAATGGCTCATCACATTTCAACTCAATTAACCCAGCTACAGAAGAGGTTCTGAGCCGAATTGCGCTGGGCACGGCTGCCGATGTTGATGCTGCAGTGAAAGCGGCACGAAACGCCTTTGATAAGAGCTGGTCAAAGTTATCTGGCCGCGAACGCGGAAAGTACTTATTCCGCATTGCTCGCATTATGCAAGAACGTGCGCGCGAATTTGCAGTCCTAGAGACTTTAGATAACGGTAAGCCAATCCGCGAATCTCGCGATGTAGATGTTCCATTATCTGCCGCCCACTTTTTCTATCACGCTGGCTGGGCTGACAAACTTGAGTACGCCGGTATTGAATCCACTACTGCCCCACATGGTGTGGTTGGTCAAATTATTCCCTGGAATTTTCCGCTACTCATGTTGGCCTGGAAAGTTGCGCCAGCACTTGCTACTGGCAACACGGTAGTTTTGAAGCCGGCTGAAACAACATCATTAACGGCGTTGCTATTTGCCCAAGTTTGTCAGCAAGCCGGATTACCTGATGGCGTAGTAAATATTGTCACCGGCGATGGCAGCACAGGATCTGCAATTGTTAACCATCCTGGCATCGACAAAATAGCATTTACTGGTTCAACTGAAGTGGGCAAATTGATCGCTCGCGCGGTTGCACCAACAAACAAGTCCCTAACGCTTGAACTTGGCGGCAAAGGTGCCAATATTGTTTTTGGTGATGCTGCAATTGATGAGACCGTCGAAGGCATAGTTAACGGTATTTTCTTTAA
>B570J14230_10000273_pt1 | contig 19934 bp, 53 predicted proteins | sample LakMenepilimnion_3_FD_14230 | JGI IMG/M metagenome (IMG submission 14230) | reverse complement strand
CTTAACGCGCCCGCGAGGGCGCACCCCCCGCGCAGGGGGACTGCTGCCCCACGCACGAACGCACAGGGGGGCGTCACCGCCACTGCACCCCCCGCCCCTCATCAGCGTGTGCCTCAGCGTACTGGGCGGCGATGGTGGTGGCGGGCAGTCCCCAGTGAATGTAGGAGGAGGGGCGGGAACCGTTCTTCAACTGGTCAGCGCGGGAGATCCATTTGATTTGGCGGGTCTCCAGGTCAGAGCACATGGCGAGCGGGAAGATGGTCATGGGGTGTCGGTTGAACTGCTGATAGTGTAGCACGTACCGTGGCACACGAACGGGGTAGGGGTCAATACCCCAACCACACCAGGAACTCACCCGTATCGACAGGACCGAAGCGGGCGGTCACCCCATAGTCGGTGCGGAAGTCATCCCACAGACCGTGCTCCTTTGCTGCCTGGCAGGCGGTGCTCCAGGGGATGGTCCCGTTGCTGGGGTCGGTGCAGTTCCAGAGGATGTCGGAGAATGTGGCGTTCATCGGGTCGGTTGGTTGAACTGAGAGAATTGTAGCACGGGGTCAGACGGCACACCAGGCACAGTAGCGGTCGGCGTAGACCTGCTCCAGGCGGTACGCTTCGGATTCGCGGGCGTCGTCGTCGTGGTTGCCCTCCAGGGATTGGCGGCAGTGAATCAACTCATGGATCAGGGTGGTGACATACTCCAGATGGGGCAGGTCGCGCTCAACATCAATCAGGAACTCATGAGCATCCTCCTGCTGCTGCCACCCCACCACACCCTCAGCGTTCAGGCGGCGATGATGGACGGTGACGGTAGCAGCGCCCAGGAGCGGTTCCTGATCCAGCATGAAGCGATAGACCTGCTGGGCGAGGCGGGGGCGTTGCTTCTGTCCTGAGGTGAGCAGCATGGGTCCGTTGCGGTTGAGAGTATTCTACAGGGTCGCCGCGGCCATCAGGCGGGCAGGCAGTGCCAGTTGATCCATTGACCCTTGCTGCCCTTGCTGTTCCACAGGAGCGACAGAATCTCACGGCGCGATGCCACGTAGCGGTAGCAGGTCGTGGGGCTGTTGAACCAGCGGACGCGAACGCTGCCCGTGATGGGGTTGGCGCTCAGGCTCCAGACGCTGGTGGAATCGTTGCAGTTGATGGGGTAGCGCATCGGGTCGGTTGCTTTGAGAGTATTGTAGCAGGTCGGGGGCTCACTGCCCGTTGGTGTAGTCTCCGATGATGATGCCCGTCTCATTGTGGCGGACCTGGGCGTAACCGAATTCCTCAGACAGGGAGAGGCAGAGGTCCCAGGCGCGGTCCTCATCGGTGGTGGTGTTCTCCCAGGGAGCGGAGGGGCAGATCACGTCGTAGCGGGTCATGGGTCGTTTGCTTGTGTCCCCATAGTATAAGACCCCCAGCGGCGAACCGTGGGGGGCAGTGGTCAGATTCAGAATTGGATGGGTTCGGCAGTCGGTTCGGCGTCACCCTCCTGGGCGATGCGTTGGCCGTCTGCCAGTCCGTCCAGGATGCTCAGAATCTGGGAACCGTTGCGACCCTGGCGGAGCAGGGAGAGGGCAAGGTCAAGGGTCATGGGTCGTTTGAATCAGTGTGGTTTGGTGTGGGTGTCTTTCAGGGCGCACCCGCTCCCATTGTATCAGGCAGCGATCAGCAGGTCATCCTCCCAGCGGGCAGTGGTCAGAATCTCATCGTAGATCCGATCGGCAACCTGATCAACGTAGCGGCGCTCATCCGCTTTCAGGATGGCAGCGCGGCACTGGGCGGCAATCTCATCAATGCTCAGGGCGCGGTCGGTGGCGGGGTTGTAGCGCATGGGGTTCGTTTGAACTGAGAATATTGTAGAGCAGTTTAGGGTCGGTGCTCAGGACATTGTGCCAGTGCCTCAGGCGGCACAGAGGGCGGATTCCAGGCAGACCTCCCGCACTTCCAGGCGGGAGTAATCATAGAGACCCCGCTGCAGCTCCAGTTCATAATCCTCAGCGGTGGAGCGGCAATCGAACAGGCGCAGGGAATCGAAGTCGGTGCCTTCATAATCCCAACCACCGATCACAGCATAGACTTTCATGGGCGGGTCGTTTGAACTGAGAGTATTGTAGGGGATGGAGGTGGGGGGTTGGTGCCCCCCGTGTGCCAGTGCCTCAATCGGCATAGAGGGAGATGAAGTCCTCCACAAACTCCCGCGCCTCATCGCCTGACATGCGGGAGATCATCTCACGGGCGACGGTCTCCCAGGAGAAGTCGTCTGCCAGGTCAAAGATGGCGACCCGTGCCTCAGAGGCGGAGAGTTCGGAGGCGGTGATCTGGGCGTAGGTCATGGGGTTGTCTGAACTGAGAGTATTGTAGGGGGTCAGGGGGTCAGAATCCTGCCTGCTGTTCCAGTTCCTCAAGTGTCACACGGTTCCAGGCACTGAACAGGGTAACGTGATCCAGGACGCGGCCCATCGTCTCAGGACCAGTCTGGGGGTCGTCCAGGACCTGATCCATGCCAATGCTCATCAGGCGGTGGATCACGGCGTAGGTCTCCTGGCTGATGGTGATCTCCATAGGGTCCGTTGCGGTTGATCCTATTATAGGGGGTGGCACCCCTCAGAATGCCACCAGTTGGTCCAGATCCCATTGTGGCACAGTCTGGACGGTGCCCCCGCAGTTCTTCCGCAACCATGCGTTGATGTGCTTGCTGGTGGTGGCGCTCCACTGCTGGGCGGTGCGGATCCAACCCTTGCCAGGCACCAGGGCGGCAACGGGAGTCACGTAGGAGAACAGGATGCAGGTCCCGTCTGCCAGTTGAACCTCAGTCTGGTTGCTGCCGATCTGTTGAACGATCATGGGGTTCCTTCGAACTGAGAGTATTGTAGCAGGTCAGCGGCGGGCAGCGGCTAGCAGCAGGTCCAGTAGGACAACTGCCACAACCGCCTTCCAAAAGCCCAGGGCGGTGATTCCAAACCACCCCAGCACCAGCACCAGGAGCCACGCTTTCAGGGCAACGACGCCAGCGACGCCAACGATCAGGATACCTGCCAGAGCCACCATCTGCGGGGTGCTGAGGTCCTCAATCCAGGGGTAACGCTTGCTCATGGGTGCCTTGCGGTTGAGAGTATTGTAAGGGGTCAGCGGTGCCCTTTGGGGCAGGGAGTGGACAGTGCCTCAGGTGTCCTCATCCTCCCCCAGAATGAACCCATCAACCCATCCTGCTGTGTATCCGTCATCTTTGGTGAACAGGCGGATCTTAAGAAGTTTGGCGATTGCAAAGGGCAAACCGATCACCAGGGCTCCAGGGATGAGAATGGCAAGCAGTTCGGTCATGGGGTTCCTTTGAACTGAGAGTATTGTAGCGGGTCAGCGGGCGATCAGGTCGCCTGCAGTGTACAGTGCCTGAGCTGTCACATGGCGGACGGGGCGAATCGGTTCCCATAGTATCCAGAGCAGCAGAGCGGCAACGGTCAGGCGAAGCATGGTAGCACGGTGGAACTCAGGGGAACGGGAACGGGTCAGGGAGCGGATCATGCGATGTGAGCAGGGGAACCACAGGAACGGTAGAATTCTACCATACGTTCCGCCTCTGCCAGGGTGGGGAACCATTGCGACCGCCACTCACAGTGGTTGTAGGGGACCTGGTAGCGGACTTCGTAGCGGGTCAGTGCCATGGGTCAGTTGAAAGACTTTGGGGTGGCGGGTCCGTGACCTCCCGCCTACGGGGTCAAGGGGTCTGTGGGGTTGCCCCCGCCGTTCCTCCCCTTGTTGAACATAGTATGGCACGGCAGAGGGGGCAGGTCTATGGGGTGTGTGCCACATTCTGAACTGTCACAGCACCTCTTTGCCGAACTTGCCACACAGGTAGAATGCCATTCCTTTATCTTTCAGGGTGCAACCTGCAAAGGTGAGAGGAACATAGGCGCCGTTAGTTTTAGATGCTTTGGTGCGAATTTGCAGCAGTCCGTTAGGACCAGTGATGGTGCTCAGTTGCTCACCAGCATTGAACTTAGCACGAATGGTATCACAAATGTGGTTGTAATCCTCCGCCAGTTCCTGATAGTGTTCGGGGTGAGTTTCAGGGTTCAGAACCTCAGTGCCCACATAATCGTTGGAGCGGGTGAAACCAACGTAGATGGTTTGAGAGAGTTTCTCACCGACTTTGCTGTCAGCGAAACTAACACTATCCTCCAGAATCTCAGAGAGGCAATGCTTCAGTTGGGTGACAGCGATAGACTCACCAACCGTGAAGGTCTTCAGTTCTCCATCCACCAGATCTTTCAGGTTGGAACTGTTAGGAATGCCCAGGGCAGTTTCAATCAGTTGCCCACGGGATCCTTTGTTCTTCCCAGGTTTGGCGAACGCAGCGAAGTTAGTTACCTTCAGTTGGGCAGCGACTTGCAGGGTGTTGAGCATCGGGTGCGTTGCTGATGAGATTAGTATAGGGCACCAGGGGCACCCCACAAGGGGGTCTGTGCCACTTCAACGATTGGCACACTGGAAGCGACCGCTGTTGAAGTTAGCGTTAGAAAAGACCTCACGATTCACCAGTTTGAACATACCAAACTGATTCACCAGAACGTAACCCTCAGCGTCGATTCTGTTACCGTACAGATAAGCAGCAGGACCATCATTGCGGCAGAGGAACAGGCAGTCATCTTTGATAGACTTCACCAATGCCCACAGACGCAGCAGGTTAGCATCACAATCAAAGTCCTCAGGATTCACCTCTTCACCAGCACGAATGCAGGCATTGATCTGTTGTTTGATCTTTGCCGCTTCCTTCTCACTCACAAAGGTGGCAGTTTGTGCCATCTGACGGGCGAACTTGCACACCTCTTCAACATCAGCGAACGACTCCTGATTGTGCAGGATGTATGCATTCGGTTTCACGAACTTCACCGTTTCGGTATCAGTCCAGATGCTACGGTCAGGGAATGCCTGGGCGTCACGAAGATCGCTCTCAGCATAATAGCAAGTGTGCGGGGCGATGATAATTTTCTGGGAAACTACCTCACCGAACTTATACGTGATGGTGTTAGGATTGTATTCGGTATCACCACCGAACCCAATGAAATCACCCTGATAGATGGTTTCGAAACGCGGCAGATAATCGAAGCAAGCGTGAAGAATGTCTGCTACGTTGCCTTCGTAGTGTTGATCAATGTCCTCATGATTGTGAGCAATACGAATCTTCTTTTTGTTGAACACTGCCTTGGTTCCTACAAAGAACTCACCGCAAGCAGGGTCAATCCCCCACACGATGGCAGGGGCACCGTCGATCTTGACGCTCAGGGCACCAGGGGTCACGAACCAGTCCAGGACGCTCAGGTCGCCCGTGAGGATGGTATCTTCGGGGTGCTCTTGGTGCTTGTTCTGCATCGGTTCTCTGTTGATGGAATCAGTATGGCACGAACCAGGGGGGACCGCAACCCCCCCTGTGCCACTTGTTCAACTGTCACCCAGGAGGTCTGGATCCAGCAGGTCGGGATAGTAAGACTCAACCTCTGAAATCAGTTCCTCATCAGTATAACTGGTGAGATTTTCTTCCATCTGGTCACCAACAATCTGCAGCAAATCTTTGGTGCTCATGTTATCAAGCAAACGGTCGATGTATGCTTCAACCAGTGCTTCACGATCGAAAGTGTCAGTCATGGTTTCAGTTCAGAACGTGACGATAATCAATGGATTTGATGCACCAACCAGATGCACAAGTGATCTCTTCAACTAAATCATCTTCATCATCTGCCTCCCAGATTTGACCAATGTATTCTGCATTTAGAAGGTCTTTGTCATAAGCAGTCATCTCATCATCGTCATCAGTATCAAACTCAATGTAGAGGATTTGGAACTGCATCAGTAATCGTAGTTAGAGTTCAGATACTCATTGACATCGAACTTTTCATCTTTGAGTTCAGGAATGTCAAGGTCAAAGATCTCACCAGGAGCATCTTGAATCTCAGACCAGAGTTCATCAAACATGGCGTGTCTCTCAGGGACGAATGTAATGTATCAGGGTCTGGGGGGCATTGCAACCCCCCTTGTGACACTTACTCAACTGTCACACTCACCTCTTTGATGTTAAGACCCATCAACTGGTTTGTGACACGATTGCAGACAACTTCGGTGGGGTTCTTTACTCTGGACTTCTCATACCAGAAGGTAACGCAACCATCGTAAGTTTCGACCCGAACTTTAACTTCAGTCACGGTTGAATCTCAGGAACGAATGTATAATAACCCACGTGGTGGGGTTATGGTAAAACTGTGTGCCACTTCACGAACTGGCACAATTGCTCTTGATATCTGCCCTCTGGGTCTTTAAAGTACTTATACCCTACGGACATCGATACCAAAGGTATCTATAAGAATTCATATTTCTAGATATCATTCTCAATAAGAAAGGTCTTATTGAGAATTATAATAAAGCACATTTAGATGGTGTGGGAAGGGGTGAGTGGGGTGAAGCACATATTCTTGCACATAAGGCGGGCTATGTGTGCCGCGTGGGTATCTAGAACTCACCAGCCGCGATTCTCAATAAGAAACTAGTTATTGAGAATGAGATCTAGATGTGTATGTGTGTATCTAGATGATGTATGATGTGTGCGTCTCGACGAGATATAATGAATGCGTGTGCGATCTAGTCGAGACCACACACGCACGTCTCGACGAGATTCTACCAGTTCTTATTGAACACGAACCCATCTTCGAAATCAAAATCATAACGAAGATTACAGTTCCAGGTAGCATCCCAATCAACTACCACGAACGAAGGTGCATCAAACCCATAGATGTCAGTGGTAAATTCTTCGGCAAATGCTGCCTCAGAATCATAAGGACCCTGATAGGCATCTTCGAAAGACTGAAGATCCGCCTCATCATAGAGTTCCAGGAATGCATTCACAGCACCCTTACCATAAGAACTACACAGAGTCTGATACAGTTCCTGATACTCTTCGGAGATCTCATCCTCCAGAGTATCATTGTTCAGGATACCCTTGACAGTCAGCAACTCAGTGTAGAATTCAGTGTATTTGAGTTTGCCATCACGCTCATACCCACAGGCACGAACGATTTCAGACATCTTAGCAGGCGGGTTTTGTGCCTGCATTTCATTCACTTTGTTCAGCAGGGAAGAACCAGTCAGCATGGTCGGTGTCTCAGGAACGAATGTAATGTAGATCGGATTGGTCAGGAACGCAAGGGGGTGTGTGCCACTTATCAGACTGGCACAAGCCCCATCTCATCAATCATAATATCCCGCACACTTTCACGGTCGAAACTATCACCACAGAAATCAGCACCTGAATGAATGTATTTAAACGTTGCCTCAATGATATCATCATCAGTGGCACCCATATCATAAATGCCACCAGGACCATAGAAGGACTTTACGTAACGAATGAATTCCACCATCACTTCACCTCCGCCAGCAGCAGTTTGTGAATGCGGTCTGCTTCCTCTAAGATATCACCATCCAGACGGTCCCACTCTACCCAATCATAGGCAGAAAGTGCAGTCTCATAAGAACCATCAGGCAGCAGGTTAGCATACATCAGAACCCGCTGATTGTTTGCATCCAAAGTGTAAGTGCAATTGTTGAGTTTGGAGATGGCGAAAACCATTGGATTTCTCAGCGACAAATGAATATTACCCCACCAGAGGACCCAGTGGCCAGAGGACCCAGTGGGGAATCAGTGTGCCACTACCTCAACTGTCACATGCAACGAACTCTTGGAGATAGTAATCCAATGGCAGCTCAAGTTCAGCCGCTTTCTGTTCCCAAGCATCCCATTCTTCCTGGGAAGCATCATTCAGAAAATCTTCGAAAGTATAATCAAAAACTGGACCACACATTGGATTAATTGCGACGACGAAGGTAGAATATCCCACCTGGTGGCAGATATCAAGGGGTCTTGTGCCAGTTCTCAAACTGTCACATTACTCGAACGGGTCGAATTCTTTTACCCTACAATGAACATCTTCGTTAGGTTCGAGTTGCAATAACTCCCGCCAATCGATGTTATCCAGGTCCAGATCATCATAACACATGATATCTAGTGTAACCTGTACGATACGCTTCTGTGCTAACATGAGGTCTAGATGTGTATGTGTACTAGATTATATCATGCATAATGACGATATGCAAGCGATTCGTAATCTTGCCCATCTCGTGCATAATCCTCGTCGAGATCTAGTGCATCCTGTGCATAATACTCGTCGAGATCTTGTCCGTAATCGTTGCTGAATGTATAGTCGAGATCGTAGTCGTCGTACATAGCTCGTCGAGATTTGTTGAACGCTTATGAATTGTAGCATAAAACTCGACGAGATTGCAAGCCTTATGATGCACCGTCTCGTCGAGATTCATGCTAGTATATATGCACTCTCGTCGAGAAATGTTAAGATATGCTTATATTTCTCGACTAGATTCTACCATACCCTTATAAGAATGTCAAGGTCTGTGAGCCTTATGTGTGGGTCTGGGGATTTTCGGCGGGGCGTGGCTTGACAAACTGCGCGTCTTATGCTATACCTGCTTAGGTCACAAGACTTAGACCTATTCTCATCAATTAACTCAATTGATTCTCAATTATTCATTTTTATTGAGAATGTTACAAATCACTGACATATATTTAATTTAATATTAACCTTCCATACCTCACCATAATACACAACACCAAATTCATTATACCGTGTTATTAATTATACATACACTGTTATAAATCCACAGTACACACCGTGTTATAAACAATGGCAAGAGGCATCATTTATCTCATCATCAACAAGCAAACTGGTGAAAAATACGTCGGAAACACCACACTTGCAATGAATAAAGAATGGGCACACCAGATAGACCGTGCTAAAAGAATGTCCCGAGAACCCTTACACAAGGCATTCAGAGAACATGGTGTCCATAACTTTATGATTAGAGAGTTAGATGAATGCGATGAATTAGAGTTTAATGAGAAAACAAACTATTGGATAGAGCAATACAAACCTGAATACAATCCTGCCATTAGCGCCATAGAGATTGCTAAGAAGGCAATAGAAGAGTATAAACCTGCCGAAGGCAGGCCTGCCGAAGGCATAAGTGCCGAAGGCATAAGCGCAAGCGCCGCAAGCGCAGCACTACAAGAACTTGCTAAACCAAAACCAAAAGAAAAAAGAAAAGTTAATACCTCACACTTAATGCAATGGAATGAGAATACCCGTGGAGATGGTAAGAAGACAGGTCTTAAAATAAGATGCAAGAACTTAGAAACTGGTGTATGCACTGATTATGAATCAGCCAGAGAAGCAGCAACACAAGTGACAGGCAATCCGAATAACCGTGCAAACATTCTATCTGCTGCCAGGCATTACCGCATTGCCTATGGTCATCGTTGGCAGATCTTAGAAGAAAAGGAAAAGAAAAAGGCGGTGTTTGGTGTCGATAAAAAAACGGAGATAATTGGTCCCCGTTGTGAAAGTATTAATGCTGCTGTTCATTTTTTTGAAGGCACCGATAAAAACGGAATTCTCAAGAGTCTGAAGAATCCAGGGCGTTATAGTTGGAAAGGTTATTACTGGTTCTATGTACGTTAATCAGAGTCCTTTATCTCTTTTCTCTTGATTCGCCGTCTGCTGCAAATGCATAGTCGTATGAAGACGTTGTAGATTCGCATAGCGATTGTGCTGACGTGTTATGATTCCACTTTCCTTGGCTTTTGCAGCATCAACCTTTGCCTGTGGTGTTGTGAGAATCTGTTCCATGAACTGAAAGAACGTCTTCATTTATCCTCTGACTTTTTGAGTATTTATGGCGTCGCAAACCTCGATCTTAGAAACCATAGAATGATTGTGAGATAAAGAAATTATAAGTCAATCGACCATCTGTAATATCATTACCATAAGGTGATGTAGGAGCATGAACATAATACCCAGGATAGGCAATCAATCGATTATACTTATGAGCATACGATACTATCTCATTCTTCTCTCCATTGACAATTGATGTGCCACAGGATTCTGGTGCATCAGACAAATAGATGACCCCTGCATAAGGCACAGGATCAGCATGATACTTGTAATGATGATAATCTTTGATTCTTGTGTTTCTATCGCTTTGGATATCCCAGTCGATAACCTCAGTGGGAAGAATATGAAAATAAGACTCAATCAGATAATTCTGAATCTTGAAATGCTCCGATACAGTATGAAGAACATTCTCTTGTATTTCAGGACAATACAATGGACCCGTGCGGTATCCTTGCCATCCAGAATCAATATCCTTAGAGCAGTTATAATTCTGCTCCAAGGACATCTCTATGACTTCTTCTGGATTCTCAAAGAAGTCATCAATAACAAGTACGTTCATTTCTTTGATTGTTGTGCTGATTTAATCACTGAGGAGGTTCTGGAATATGATCGTCAGGACAACAATCTTTTCTTGACTCCATGAACTTATCAAACTCTCCATTCATCCAATCTTCATCAGATTCTCTCCATTTACCCAATGGGCAGGCATCAAGAGCAAAACGAACTTTTGAATCCAAATAACAACCACATTCCTTACAACGATTGGGAATTGGGTCGCGGCGATCACAGGCTTCACAAATTGCCTTTCTCTTTAATACAACTTCATTGGAACAAAACAAACTATCACTTGCTTGTGCGTACTTGAGCACATCAAATGCAAACTTTGCAAGATTTTTTGCTTGCTGTGGTAACGATGGATAATCACTCATTGGTACAATCCTTTAATGGTTTCAGAAGTTAATTCACCTGTATATATGTAATTTCCTAGGGCAGGGGCAATGGCACGTCCTGCATTTCCTGCAATACCACCATTACCTACAAGTGTCGATGTTGGTGATGTTGTGGTTGCTGCTGACCCTGATCCAAATAGAGCACCTGATGAACCTGGCTCTCCAGGATTTCCACTGGGTTGTCCATATTGAGGACTTGCTCCACATCCACCAGGCGCTCCTGCTCCACCAGCAACACCTGTAGTGCTTGGTTGATTGTATCCTTGACCGATTCCACCTGCACCACCATCACCACCAGGAGCAGCAGGCACAGCATAATCAACTTGACAAAGATTATACCAACGTCCTACATTGCATCCACGGTTAAATTCACAGCAGTTGCCATCACCACCACCTTTACCACCTACTTTATATCCACCAGGACAGTTATTGTTTGGACCACCACCACAATAACCACCAGTCCAATACTGATAGTTACAAGTTCCAGGATTGCCTGATGTACCTTGAGAACCTCTGGCTCCACCTGATCCACCTGCATAAACCTGAGAACCTGCATCAATTACAACTTTAACAGCATATCCTGTTGAAGTTGAATAAATCGCAGATCCACCTACAGCACCAGGCGTACTATAAACAGTTCCACCTGATCCACCTGCACCATGAATCTTTCCACCATTTTGAACAATCAAAGACAGATTGTAGGCCAATGAATCAAACCTTGCCGCAGGTGAAGATGTGTTGATGGATCCAATCGTTCCCTGAACATAGAATCTCTTCTTGATGTTCTTGGGTAGATTACCAAACCAATTCTGTGCTCCAACATCAACACCAGGATTGCTAAAGTTGGCAGAGTTATCATCCGTTCCTGTCTGAACCAAATTATAATACTTCAGACTATTGCGAAACTGCGAACTCTTGAGATTCTTTGTCGTGCTGTTTGCAATCTGTGAGTTTTCAACAGCATCGGGTACAATTGGATCTGTTTCTGCAGAGGTTGTAACCGTTGTATTTCTCAGCAATTCAGATGCCTTAATTGGACCTGATGCAACTTCCTTAAAAGAGTTTCTTAGATCTCCAAACTTAATTGGACCTGATGAAAATAAAAACGTATTACTTGTCGATATTGCCATTAGACAACTAAGAATTCCTTAACGTACTGTTATTTAGTTTTGGAATCCACTTTTGCAGTTTCAGCAGTATAAGGCACTCGTCCTGTTTCTTGATACATCACCATATCATACTTGAACTTGCATTCCAGAGGTTTCTGATTGCACAGTTTCAGAGTTTGATTGATGGTTGATTCAGTGTATGCATTTGACCCTAGAGCAAATCCAATCATACCTGTCAATACAAGGGCAGGATAATAGATAACCTTTCTCTTTACTGAAAAAGGGGTACGATTTCGCTGTTCAGGTAGCCCTGTTTCTGTACGTGTTGTTCCCATAATGTAGCATCCTCAATGTTAAAGAAAACTGCGGTTTGTTTGGTTGTTTTGTTCTTCTTCGATTTGTAATATACAACTTGGTATTTCATTGTCATTCCAATGTCTTACGACCCCTGCGATAATGAATAGATTAGTAATGAGATAAGTACCGAATATAACAGTCCGTATATGAGCAATGTGGTCTGCTTCTCTGTCATTTTTCGTCGCTTTCTCCCCAAGTGCTTTCGCCCACCATCGCCAAAGTTTTGTCCTCTTCCTTTTCTTCATTATCATAAACAGATTGTCTTGACCTTACATAGGTGAGTTCTTTCCACTGATTATTATAGCACAGAACTAGCAATCGCTCATTGGAATGCAACTTACAGGCAGCATAGTTAGTCTTATCCTTGGGCTTGACATTGACTTCAATTGTGATGTACTCTACATCCTTGAAATACACCCAACCCTCAACACCTTTGGTCCAGGTGACATAATCATTGACTTCAGGAATGTAACTCATACAAATGCAGATTCAAGTGGTGTTTGCTTAGGAATCATCGCAGAATAAGGAGTTGTTTTCCTTATATCCACCGACTGTCCAACACTTTTGGAGTTGATGGGGGAATAATATGTTCTTGTTTTGGTGTTGTAGAACCCCCAGATACAACGAACGGCATCACCCAGATTGTAATCAAACCTACGGTCGTAATGAATCCAGATAGCAACAACATTGCGTTTAAACTCTGTCTGCTCATAATACATTCCCTCTGGTGCATTGTGTGGAAAATCAATGTTCATCGTTATATCCCAATTCAGTCGTTATCAACAACGGCACGAATACGATTGGGATTGTATCCATCCTCAATCAGAGTTAGAATACATTGCATTGCTTGTTCTCTGGTCAGTTTGTGATATTGGGGGTCAATATCTTCCCAACCTGTGGTTTCTAATTCAACAATTTTATACAGTTGGTCCATGAATTACCTCAGTGAAAGTGGTGCAGTTCGTGTCGTAATATCTCCCAGAATCATTGCATTAAAACTGATTGTAATACGATTCTTACCCTTACCATAGGATGTATATGTTTGGGGAACACCATGGGGAAGATAAGATGGGAATATCAACAACGTACCCTCTTCAAATTTAGGAATGAATACACCTGAGTTCGTTGCATTTAATTCATTGTGATTGGGTTCAAAGATTCGTGCTCCTGGGCGTGGATCGGAAAATGCAGTTCCTGAACAACTTGGAGGCATTGAAACGTGCAAAACACCACTCAGCAATGAATTGGGGTGAATATGATTCTGATGCGAATATTCAGGGCGATAACCTACGTTTGCCCACATACTTGTAAGATAGGATTCATCACGAATGACCGTCATATAATCCATGACGGATACTGCTTCCTGAAGAAAAAGGTCGGCAAGTTCTTCAAACTGAGGTAGATTATGCAGGTTGTGATTGCTATGCCAACCAACAGTTCCTGCTTTATTCCCCATAGTTTCATCTTTGGTCAGTTTCATGACATCAGATGCAACCTGGTTCAACAAACTTTTACTCTCAATCTTTGAGGAAAAGACCATTGATGGGAATGTTGGCCAAATTGTGCGATCAATTAGTTTGATACTCATGTCGTGAATGAATCAACAATGCGGGAGTCTTCATCATTGGCAAGAGCAAATTTATGGGCATTAACAACACGTTCCATAATCCGAGAATCGTGTGCATTCTCATACTCATCACGCCAGTCCAGAAGAACATCATGGCACTCGTTATCATTTTCTGCGATGACACTAACTACGCCACCATATTCAGAAGAAGGAAACGGAACCCAATAATCAACCAGATAAAGATACTTCATTGTTGTGTGTAAATTACTCCTTAATTTTAGTGTATTTGTTGCTTCCTGTCAAGCAGTTCAATTGTCGCTCAATCTCAAACTTAATTGGAAGCAAATGCGAAGAAAAAAATCCAGCATATTGCCCATCACTCAGAAGTTTATGAAGATTTTCAACCTGAATCTGTGCCAGAATCAATTTTGTTTTTTGATCCATTACACAAACTCCTGAAGATAATAATCAACAGAAACATTCAGTTCTGCTGCTTTTTTCTCAATGAAATTGAGACGATGATTGCCCCCTGTTACATAATTACGTGCTTCCTGCCATTTTTTGTGGGCATCAATTTCAGTTTCTGCGTGTTTCATAAAATCCTCAAATGCGGTCATAAACTGCCTAATGTCTTCGTCGTTCATAATCATCCAATAATACGATAACAGACAGTTGCATTACCTTTTTGAGGTGATGCAATATGGGCAAATGCAGCATAAGATAAATCTAAGTCTGCATGAGAGTAAGGTCCGCGATCATTGACGCGAACAATCACCTGCTTCATGTTATCTTGGTTTGTCACCCTGATCTTACTGCCCATAGGCAAATGAGGATGAGCTGCAGTCCAACGATAAGCATCAAACCGTTCACCATTGGCGGTTTTTTGTCCATGGAAACCATCGCCAACACCGTAATATGTAGCGATACCACACATCAAAGCGGCAATAATCATTCTATGTGACAATCAGGGTGAAAAGATTTCATTTGTTCGCAGATTTGTGCTTGGCGATTCTTGTAACCTTCAAACATTTTGTTATCACGTTGGATTAGAAACAAATTCCAACCAAAGATAACGCCAACTGCGAGTAGAGCATAAAAATAGAGTTTCATCCGCAATCAAGGTCGTAGAGAATAGCAGCAGACATTTCAGAAAGAATCTTTCGGTTCAAGTTATGTACATCATAACCAATCTTTTCCGAAAGATCAACCCAATCAGGATGTTTCATAAGAATGTTGAGCATCGCACTTAGTTCATCAGTTGTAAATGCCATCAGCAAGCACCATGAAAAGGATTACCAAGTTGAGGCAGGTCGGAGTTGTCACCAGTTTCGACATAACCCAGTGCCAGACGCTCACGAATCGCAAGAGTCTTCTCAACACGATTCAGAAACTTCTTGGAGATTTGATCCACACCTTTCCAAGACAGAACCTGCAGGCACCATTCCTGACTAATATCACCATAAGGCGTCTTGACAGGATAGTAACCAACCAGCATCGTGCCGTCTGCAGACTGGAGAGTGGGGAAGGTGGTCATTGGGTGTCCCTCGATTACCTTAGTATTATAGGGCAGAGTCAGGGCAGAGTCAGGGCAGAGTATGCCAGTTCATCAAGTGGACCCTCTGTGAATGTTTTGTCTCAAATAGTCATACATTGACTGGCATTGTGATGCATAGGACTGATAGTGTTTTTGACAACCAGTAAAAACATCTGATAGGTAATCCAAATATGCATCACAATCTAATCCTTTTAACTTACCCATTGCCAAATGTAGATGTGCATCCACAGGAGAATAATCCATACCTGCAGCAATACATTGAAATCCTGCCCCTGGTTGATATTCCCCAAACTTGTATCGGGCATTTGCAGTGAACATAAACTCACTGGTTGCAACAATATCCCCAACCTTACTTTGCATGGATAAAGTATCTGCTATTGTTGAATTAACATCTGCAGAGATTCTACATCTCTCAGTAATATCCATCCAATAGTCAGAGTCATGTCTTGGACTGATTGCATAATGCAATGCTACAAATTGTGCTAATTGATAGTAGGTCTGACTCATTGAAAAATTATAAGCATCTCTATCCCACTGATTAACAATCCTATTTCTGCGGAGAGTATGGGCAAGAGGAAGAAGGAATTCATATGTTGTTAGCAATCCTGTGCTTTCCAGTGGTTCAATAAATCCAGCAGCAAGACCAATACCAATCACATTCTTTTTCCAAATCTGATTATGCAAACCCAACTTCATATCAATTGGTCTATATTCCAATTCTTCAGGATCAACACGATGAGTGTGCTTAATGTGATTCTTGAATTCTTTCAGAGCATCTTCTGAAGAAATGTACTTATCACTATAGACATATCCACCACCAATGCGAGACCACAAAGGAATATTCCATACCCAACCATTTGTCAGAGCAGTGCAGTTTGTAAATGGCTCTAATTGTTTCTTTTTATCTTTATATGGAATATGTGTCGCCCATGCTTTATTGTTTGGAATGATGTGAGAAATCGAATTGAACTTCTCTTCAAGAGCGCCACCCAAGAGCATACTCTTAAATCCTGTACAATCAATGAACAAGTCTGCGGTAATTGTTGATCCATCTTTGAGTTTAAGATAATCAACTCCGTTCTCATTTGTAACTACACCATCTACAGTTGAATGAATCAACTTGACTCCTCTAGGGAGACAAACTGCAGTCTTCAAGTATTGTCCAAATGCTGTTGCATCAAAATGATAAGCAGCATCAAAGTTAAAATTAAATCCTGGAGTCTTTCCAGTACCATCTGTTGATATTTTTCTTTGTTCAGCAACAGCAGTGATTGGATAAAAACAACGGGCATATGAGTTCTTATCCAGAACATCAGGTCTTAGTTGTTTAACTAAGTACCAATCATTTCTACTCAGTTGTTCATGAGGAACCGTAGACATCCCAAATGGATAGTGAAAGGAACCAGTCCCCTTTCCTTCAAAATCAGTAAATTTAATGCTTAATTTGTATATTCCATCAGTTTTATGCAAGAAATCTCTATCATTCAATCCAAGCAAAGAAGTCCAGTGCTTAATACCACCCAAGGTGCTTTCACCCACACCAAGAATAGCAAAGTCTGGACTTTCGATGACAGTTAGATCAATTTCAGGAATTTGAGTTGCAATGGTGGCAGCAGACATCCATCCTGCCGAACCACCACCGACAACCACAATCTTTTTTATTTCTTTACTCATGTATATTTTTTAATCTTTAGTAATTATAGCATCAAAAAGAGGGAACTACATCATTCCTAAGCCCAGTCTCAGACCTATCCATCTGTTCCCAGTAGGAATAAAGTTTGTTATACAGTGCTGGAGCACTTCCATATTCTCTTGCAATTCTATTTTCATCAGCATTCTCAAGATTTTGAAGTGCAGATAGAATCACACCAATTTCATGAACATTCAGTTGTACAGTTGCTTCAGTCATTGTTATCAGTCCCAAGATACGTTTTGAAGTAAGAAACCAGGCATCACCAGTGACCAAGCACCCTGGTCACCAGTGCCACTAACTTTATATTCCCATTTATAGGCAAACTTGTTATGACTGTCCCAAGTCATAAACCCCTTCTCCTTATCAAACCAAGACTTAATGGTCAGACCAAATCGATTAGAGTAAATATTGCGGGTTCGCAGTGCTCCGCCAGTTTCACGGGTTTCAACTACTTTACAGGTATCAAACTGAGCCTGAAGACCTACATCCAGAGCACAAGGAGTTTCATACACAAATGGACGATAAACTTTCGGTTTAGCGACAGTTGGTGCCGTCTGTGCAAATGCAGGAGAAGTCAGCAACAGAGTTACAAGTAGAAGTAGTTTTTTCATTCAAACTCTCCATTACGGTTGTTTGGTTTAGAATTTTTCAATGAATACACTTCAACACTCAGTGATTGAATTGCAGAATACAAATTGCTATCCAACTGATTCACCTTATACTCAAGGTTTCCCATTTGACGATAGAGATTCAGGCATAGAAGAAGATTACCTGCGATGCCAACAACAATTGCCCACCCAATCACTTGCTCAAGTCGTTCTTCACTCAGTCTCATCATCTTCTCCTACAACTTCCAGATAATTATAACCAATCACTTGGCGTCCTTGATGAGTTGCAGTATCAATCTTTACACCCTCACTTTCAAGTTTTTCCAGGCGACGATTTGTAGCAGTATTCAGTTTAGTAGTCCAATAGGTCATTAAATTTCTCCTTTCTTATTGTATTCTATCATAGAACGTCGTGCAGCGTAAGCCTCAAATTCTGATGGGAATGATGCAATGGTTCGACCATTATCTGCCCAGTGCAAATACCAACGGTTTGCAAATTGTTTAATAAGAATTGGTTTGTCCATCATTCTTCGGGGTAGAGTTTCCAACCATCAGGGCGGATGCCCATTTCTTCACAACGAACCTCATAAACAATCCGCTTCAGAAGTTGAAGAGGCATTTCATTCTCAATCTTTTTCTGAATGGTGCGGCGCAGTTGGGCGTCCTGGGTGGTGTCGGTGACCATTGCGGTTCCCTTGATTACCTTGTAATTATAGGGCACTCATCAGGCGATTCGGGAAGAACTGTGCCACTTGATGATCTGTCCATCCGTTCTTCTCAAACAGGTACTCCAGATATAGGGTTTCTTCTTGCTCCCGTGCCTCTATTTCGTGTGGTTGATGCCAATAGTCGTACTTTTCGACAGGTTCTTTAGAATAACACAATTTTCCGTATCGGAACCGCAGCGAACCGACTACCCACTGTCGCAGATGGACCAGCTCATGCAAAAGAGTTTTTATATACAACTCCTCGGACATGTGGGTGTTAAGTTCAATCAGAAACTCACGTGGGCGACGTGATTCACCCACATAGTCACAATATCCATAAACCTGCTCACGACGCAGACCACGGTGAAGAATCTCCACCTCAATCTTATGACGGGGAAGAAACTTATTCAGAAACCAAGTGGTAACGTCCTCACAGAGGAGTTTAGAATAACCGTATCCAGAATACGTGATGTAAGACATTGCCCCCAATGCAAAAACCAAATGAACGAAGAAATGAAGATGAGTTTGTCTTTAGCAGTCATCAGTTACATCCGAAAGCGGCACCTCCAAGAAACACTCCAAGTGGAACAGACCATTTATAACCATCTCCACGACTCATGCTAGCAGCAATACCACCACCTAGAATACCACCTAAAGCAGTTTTTGTTGGATCACAATAAACACCTCTATTAGGACGATAATCGGAATTATACCGATTATACCTACCATATCCACCATTACATGGAACATTATAACGTTCGGTATTCACGTATCCCTGTTGATAGTTGCCATACCCATCATAATATCCTGGGACATAAACCTCACGAGTTCTGGTGCATTCCTGAAATTCAGTCACTTGCTGTGCCTGAACTGGAATGGAGAGAAAAGTAAGGGAGAGTAGTAGGAATAGTTGTTTCATTGCTCAGCGAAGATAGAGATAACCACCTGCCCAGTCGGCGTGTTGCAGCAACCACTCACGTTGCTCAATGATGCGAAGGTCGAAGCGAACACCTTTGGCAGGTGCTTTGAAACTGGCAGACTTATAGACTTCACCAGTCTTTTTATCTATAAAAGCATGAACTGAACGAGAACCAGCAGCGTTCATAATGATTTTGTGATACTTACGACCCGTTTCGGGGTAGAAGTCATAATCACAAGTACCTTCCTTCAGTTTAGCAATCTGTGCCTGATGATATTCCAGGTTATCATCACAACGCTCATGCATACGGATGGAATAATCAATGTAGTTCTGACGCAGTGCCTCACAGAGGGCATAGGTGTGCCCCAGAACAGCAGCAGCGATGTCTTTCCGTGCCTCAGCAGCGGCGGCGTAGTCAGCGAAGGTGGTGGTCATTGCTTGGTTGCGTATGAACGTATTATAGGGCATCCCAGAGGGGTCTGGGAGGTCAGTATGCCAGTTCTGAATCTGGCACCCAGGGTTCGTCATCACCCAGGTATCCCATCCAATCTTGAGGGTCAGACTCATACATTGCGATTTCCCGCAGTTCGTCAATCAGTTCAGACAGGTCCATAATGATCCTCAACTACTTGGGTATTATAACAGAAAGCGGATCAAACCGCCAGTGCTGCAGAAGGAATCTCTACAACTTCAGGC